>ERZ1504199.181-NODE-181-length-28448-cov-4.215722_pt1 | contig 28448 bp, 27 predicted proteins | sample MGYA00574889_ERZ1504199 | MGnify/ENA primary metagenome ERZ1504199 (study PRJEB39906, sample SAMEA3182081) | gut metagenome | biome: human; feature: gut; material: Stool; isolation source: human stools | place: Canada | collected 2012-12-04 ...
ATTAAATCGAAAGGCCATGGGAGCAAAGAAGAATTTTGTGTTGGACACGAATGTTATATTACATGACTATAAGTGCATCGAGAACTTTCGGGAAAATGATATCTATCATGCTTAAAATCAGTTTTTTATGTTTCTGATTTTTCCCCATATAGACCTTGTTTTTGTATAAAAATATTCAAGTTTTAGTTGATATCTGTTAATTTTTTCTCTGTTTTTCATCATATTTTAGCCCATTTATTGATGGTTGTTTGCCGAAAAATAACCGAAAAGGCTTCAAAAAGGGCTTTCGGCAAGCAGTTGATAATTAATAGTTTATAATATGATTTATTTGAATCCTTGTGTTCAGAAGAGTAAAAAAAGATCAGATGGATCTTACGTGGGTTATATCTGCTTAACTAGAGAGCGGCAGATGTATATGTATAATACTGGTATTATACTGAAATCCAACGAGGTAACTAAGAATTTGTCTATTAGGAGTTGTCGATCTCTTAATCTTATTAATGAGATCATGGTTAAGTTCCAAGCAAGAATCAATGATCTTGAGGCTAGGAACTTGATTGGTTGCAAAAGTTTGAGACAAATCGTGGACTTATGCAATGCGGAAAAGAAGCATGTCATTGATGTGATAGCCGAGATACTGGATATAGCCAATGAGATAAGTAATGAGAATACAAAGTTCAATTATTTGACCACCAGATCCTCGTTGATGAAATTTATGGGGGCAGATTCTTTAAATATTAATGAAGTGACGTTGAAGTTCCTCAATGATTATACCTTATATCTGCAACACAAAAGAATGTCCCCAGCCTCGATCCGTAATTATATATCCAACCTTAAGGCATCCATTAACCGGATAAGGGCAAAGTACAATAATCCAGAGATAGGAGAGATAGTGATTCCTTACAATCCTTTCGAGAGATATAAGATGCCTCCCATGCCAATCTCAAACAAAAAAGCGTTACCTCCGGAGATTATAAGGATGATCGCAAATATTCCGGATGATACTTATTACAATAATCCATCCAGAAGTCTTTTGAATTTTATAAGGGATATGTTTATGTTGTCGTTTTATACAAGAGGGACAAATACTATTGATTTCATGATGATGAAAAAATCCAACATGAAAAAAGGCCGGTTGGAATTTGAACGGACCAAAACCATGAACCGAAGGATGGATAGGGCTTTTACCTCGATAAAGTTAGAACCAGAAGCGCTTGAAATTATCTACAAATATCCCGGAGATGGAGATCGGCTCTTATGTATAGGAGATCGCTTTAGCTCAGAAAGATCTTTTAGAACCGCCATACGACAGGGAATGATCGCTCTTCGTGATTACATCGATTATCAAGAGATGTCCTTCTATTCAGCCCGCCATTCGTGGGCCACTATAGCGAGGAATGATATCGGCGCAGATATTGATGATGTAGCTAAAGGTTTAAATCATGCTTCTGCCTTGCCTATAACGGATATCTATATTAAGCCTGATTGGGGTAGGATAGACGAGCTTAATAGGAAGGTAATAGATTTTGTTCTTTATGAAAAACTTAATAAATAAGCGATATTGACAAATTATAACAATAACACTTAAAAGGGCCGTATCAAGCTCTGTATTGAGTAATGATACGACCCTTTCTTTGGTCTTTTAATATGATCAACTTTCAAATTATAAGTTCATATTTCAAAATTTGAGTTTTGACACACCCTCTATCTCCTTCCTGCTATGATCGTTCATCATTTTTCCTATGTCACACCTGCCAAGGATTCAAGTAAGGATCGTATGACTTCTGAAAAGTAGCTATCCCCCAGTCCGTAGCTGGCTTGCCAGTATTGTCCACTTTTCTTGGAATCATGGGGTTGATCTTCAGTCTGTTTGCGTCCTTTAACCAAGCCATAGATATCTCATAATCGTTTGACCTAGTAATGGATACATTATTGGGAGAAATGTTCTTGGTAAGCTCGTAAAGAGCTAATCTGACCATGTGCTTCTTGATGTTCTTATGTCTGGGGTCTTCCAGCACTAAGTTCTTCCCGATCTCTGGAATATCACTATTCACGTTCAACGTAGGATAGAATACCTTTCCATCGTAGACCACAAATTCATGTGGCGATAACTCATATTCATTATAGTTCGGATCATATGGTAATATCTCACCCCAACATTGAGGTAGTAAGTCTGGTGATATTGTCTCATCATAATCGGTTAATTCATACAGTTGATAAAAGTTGTCACCATAACTTACCGGATCGTATAGCTGGAATGGGGTAGGAGTCCATTTTAACGGTTCCGCTTTCTCCCAGCAGTTTGATAATGGAACTCGTATGTCATTGAACTCGTAACCATTCTCAATCATGCACTCAAACACGATCCCATTGTAGCAAACCAAATCCCCCGGTCGATAGGTCAATAGCTGGGAGTAAGGATCGGCGTTGATAAGTTCTTGGATCTCGATTGACTCTTCCCAATAAATCTTGTCGGTGGGAACCTTATAACCACTGATAGAACGGATCACCTTATAGATATTATCCTCGTACTGGATATACGCCCCTACGGGATAGTTGATCCTTCTATCATACATCCTGATAGCCTTACCTTTCATTAACTCATTCTCAATCTCATAATTCTCCACCAGGTTCTCTAATATCGACATCTCTGCCGATTCCTCGGCTTGTATAAACTTATACTCGTTTCCCGGTTGGATTATTTGTTCCAGGGCTTCCTTGGTGATTATCTCTAAATAATCACTATCCAACAAAAATCTGTTATTTTCCATTTAGTAACTGAATTGTGGTTTAATTATTGATGTTGTTAATACGGTTCCGGTTTGTCCTCCTCGCTGGTATTTGAGCCAGCTCTTAGAAAGGAATGTACAGAGGATATAATCAAGGACATCTGTGCAGTTATGAACCAATATACCATTAGCGAAAAATTCATGCCGATCCTCTACCGTGATGTCATAGACCTTATCTATAATCCTTTCGTTAGATTTCCTTACGGATAGCTTCTTCGTCTTCTCGCATGTTACAAATGTTTTTTGTATTATCTTATCTATTTCTGCAAAGCCATCTTCTATCATATAGAAAAGATGATCTGGGGTACAAGTGATATTTGTGTCCCCTATGGAGTAATCCTTAACCATTACGTTCTTCCCTGTTATTTCCGAGAAAGTTACTTTCTTGTATCCTTCCCTTGTCAATACGTAATCGCCAGCCTTTACATTTTCTATAGGTATTTCTCCCTCCTTAGTGGTTATCATCGTTCCAGCGGCAAAACAGTGGCCATATTTCTCATATCTTACCTTCGTCTTGGGATCTGTGACTTTTTGCTTGTTCTTTGTTCCATCCTCATTTCTGATCTGATAGACCAAATCCTCGGTCAATTTCCTACACCTTAAGTCGATATAAATATTCCATCCATCCAGACCATCGAATAACTCATTGATCCAATCAACACGGTTCTTCTGAGGGGGTTGCTTGGCTAGTATGTTCTGTTTTGGCCTTAATATGGTGTTATTCATGCAAGACTGGATAATGGTGAAATTGTTTACGCCATCCTCGGTTTGCGTGTTTCTAGCCAATCCAGCGGGATCGTCAGTCAATACCACTCCTCCGATCTGTTTTGATTCCAATAACTTATCTTTTACATACTGGGCGAACTTAGGTGTGTTATTTAGCTTGTCCTCTGGTTTTCCAAGAAATTCCTCCAAAAAATACACGTTCTTATTCTCCCAATCAATTTGTACAACCTCACATGTCATATGCGGAAATACGTTGAAGTCAAACCCTAAGATCAACGGTTTCATCGGATCATATACGTTTTCTTTTAAGTTTTGAACAAGATGCTTATCTCCGGAGAAACCTTTATACAGCGTCATGGCGTTCGCTTCTACGAAATCCCAGTTTCCATACAGAAGACGTTCCCTTGTGGCGTTATTCTTGATCTTGTTCAAAGAAGCCTCATATATTTGCCGAAAGCTCTCATCCGGATTATCAAATATGGAGAATCTGATAAATACCTCGCCATCCCTGCATTTTACGGGGTTCCCTTCCTCATCTTGCACGAACCTCTCACGCAGCCAACATGCCGCCGGGTTACAAGACAAGAACATCTTGGGTGTCTTGAATGTCTCCGATGTTTTCCAACGAATACGGGAGAACATAACATCTGCCGCTCTTTCAGATATCTCGGATGCCTCATCAACAAATACGATCGTTGCTTCCATCGAACCGAAACGGGAGAAATCCAAGTCAGCTGGAAGATCAGCCATTTCTTTCATCATGATTACGGATTCGTTCCAGAAAGTTATCGTTCCTTCTATGTTGTTTATGCAGAAATTCTCATCCTCTTTCAATCCCCATTCTTTCATCACTTTCTTAATTGTTATGAAAGTTGATTCTTTCAGGGATTTGATGGTCTTACGTGCTACCACGGCACGTATGTTTGGAAACCGCATACAACTGCTTACCAACCATGCGCTACCTATATATGAATTGTGAGTGACCAAAAAATCGTCCGTGATATACAGTTGCTCATCGCTATCAAGTGTTATACATCTACATTCTTTAGGATCGTCTAGCTCGATCACTTGTCTTATATATCTTCTATGTTCTGGGGTTATGGTTGGTTTTATCATCTTATTAAATCTCGGATCAAAAGAGAAGCGGACATAATATTTTATAACCGTACCTTTTCCCTTGCTTTTCGTGATAGTGGCTATGGCTCCTACGCTCCTTAATATATCCACTAATTGATTGGCGAACTTTTCCGATCGGCTCATGAACTCATACTTGCCGTTGTTCCTTATATTTACTTCCTTGAGCAATCCCTTAAGAAAATTTTTTCTATTCTCTAGGCTGGAGGTGACTAGGTCTTGTGGAATCTCTGTATGATTTGATCTCTTAAAATTATTAGGGTCTGGCATGATATTTCGGATATAATATCCCCAAGAGTAAGCGGTCATATAATTATCGAACTTCCCACCGAACTCTTGCTCGATCACGGTGGGAACGAAGGCAATATTTCCATGTCTAAGCCTTTTCTTTATGGTAGCAGCTACTATAAAAACTATCGTACAAGTTCCTGCATATGTTGGATATATCAAGATCAGGCATATCTATCAACCCATAATCTAGGTCTTGGTTTAGTTTTTGTCTTGCCATTATTTTACTTTTACGGTTTGTGATAAGAATGAGTTACATTTAGCGAGGAACGGTATGAAATTGGCGAGATTAACGATCGGCATAGTCCCTAACATGGTAGGTGTGGTTATTTTTGAGCACTCTGTAATAAACTCTACCATGAGATTGACAAGCTGGGTTCCCAATACCGCCGGTTCTGTAGCCCCCTCGCCAATAAATATTTGCTGTCCCTCTATCGTAACACCGGAGTTATCCAGTTTCTCATAGGAATTACCTACGCTTTCCTTTATTTGCTCTTTCCCGACTTCCATCTTTGACGATCCTACCTCGGATGTTATTTTGTCAGTGGTGATAGATGAGGTGGCTGAACCGGTCTTGTCTAGGACGGTAGATGTTATTGACGAATTGGTATACGTGGTTACGCTCTTGTTTCCATCTTCCTGTAGCTCGTTATAATCAACGCTATCGTCCGGTATTTCGCTGGTAACGCCTATATTTACCTCTTTGGTTGAGATAGTGTTGTAGGTGTCGATATGAGAGAAGGATAATATAGAGGCGTTTCCGGTACCTACGGCCCATAATACCGTAACATCTGACTTAATGGTTGGGACGATCACCTGCCCCTTGGTTAATCCGGGTATGGCGTTTATAGGTATCTCGGGTATCCTTACTGTTCCGTCCATGGAGATGAAGTCAATGGTTCCTACAGCCCCTTTGTTACCTGATGTATATTTAGCCACGAATCCATGTAATATCATCAAATTGTTCTCAGGAGCTTGTACGATCCTTCTAAGTGCCTCTGATAGTTTGTTATAATCTGCCATTATTTATCACTTAATTTGTATGGAATCTTTAATTTTTGTCTATAACCTCTTACCCCAAAAGTTGTTATCACCTCGCTTACAACATAGGTCCCGTTTCTCTCGGGATTAAGATTATCCGTCAGTCGTACCTTGCATCCGGCTTGTAATCCAAAATCACCGAAGATCGTAATATCTCCATCGATTCCGGTCTGGGATATCTCCCCGAATTTCGCTTCTGCATTCTTGATAAGAGTGTTACGGTTGACGTTATATTCATGAAAAGTACGAATGTTATAAGCAGAAAGATCGATTTTAGTGTTCTTGCCGCCATATTGGTTCGTAAGGTTGTTGTTTTTATCATATTCTGATAATAAAGTGTTCTTTAACTGGTTCTTGCTTATCTTTGTCTCATTAATCACTTGAAACTTGGATGTGTCTTTTGGGTCTCTTCTGATAGTCGCTTTAAACATGGAGTTATCCGGGTACATGGCGATAGCTTCTAACGCCATGAGCGCTGGATCTAATTTGTGGATGGATAGGTTATCCTCTGCCACGTTTTCATCAAACTCTATATCGTAGGGGGTATCCGGCATATCTTTCAGTAACGACTCAGAGGTGTTGACTGAGAAGAATGTCCTGCCTATAGCTAGATGAGGAACACCGTTATAATTTCTCATATAGCACATGATACCCCATTTCTTGAATCGATTCAATATATCGGCCACCGTGCAGCTTTGCGGGTAAATAATCTGGCCTATCTCCATGTTCATCTCTTTCGTGCTGGGATGAAGTTTTATTCCGGTACCTTTCAGTATCTTCGGCACAAATTCATTTATCTTGGTACCTTTTGCGCTGGTCTCTATCGGATCTAGGGCTGTCTGCTTTAATATATACCCCATATCCTCACACTCAAGAGTGAATGGGTTCCCAGAAATGATAGAAGTGATATATCCATCGAACATCGTTTTGAGGTTTTCGTCTATCCCGTAGCAGAGTTTTATGTTGATGCGCTTACCTCTTTTGAATAAGCTATCCTTGTCACCCACAAGTTTGACCTCTCTGGTTCCGAACTCGTCTTTCAAAGAGGATTTGATCGTGATCTGTCTCGTGAACTCCACCGTGGCTGTATTGATAAGGGTCTGGTAGGAATCTTTGATCTGGAGGTTTACAACCTCGTTGACAGTGATCTTGTTTAAGATGTTCAGTGTGTCGTTAGGATCTTCGTCTCCAATCGTGATAAGGCAATTCAGCATGCTTAAGCCATGTATTTCCATTATATCCAGTTTTGTAATTGAATAAATTGTTTGGGGTTGAACTTACGCAGGTAATCTTTTAGGCTGGCCTTGGAAACGACTTGCTCCGGGTTGGCGGCTAACCAAGCCTCACGTTTGGCGATTTCTTCTTGCATTACCTGCTTTGCAGATAATATCTCCTGTTTTTCTTTCTCCTCGAACTTTAACGCTTCCGTATTTCTCTCAAACACGGCGTTAATCGTATAGTTCTGTACGTTTGAGAAACCGATTGCTTGAGGGAGGTCATAGGATAGTATAAGAATGGTGCTAATCTCGAACATATCGAGATATGGGGATTGACATGTTATCACGTCCTTATGTTTCAATATCTTGATCAAGTCCATGACCTCTTTTGTCGGGTATACATCTTGGTAGGGACTGACTATTTTGCCGCTGATGGTAATATTATAATCTCCCCCTGATATGTATTCCTTACGGGTGAGGTCTCGGCCTTGTACCTTGGTCAGCAGGATATTTTTTCGCTCAGAGATCTTGATGATAGCGTGTCCGTCAAAAAACGTATAGTTCTCACCTTCGTCTTTAACTTGGAGCTGTATGTAATGCCTGATAGGACTTCCATCCAGACCTTTCTCTTGCAGTAGATTTACAGGTGTATTAGCTTCTACTAGTTTCTTGATATTGCTATCTCTATCGGTGAGATTATACCTGGTTTGAAGCTTATAGTCAGGTGAACCATTGACGATCTCATCCGCCATCCTTAACACCGCTTGTTTTGTTCTCCAGGTGACTATACGCTCTACGATCCTCGCTTTTTTCTGGAGATACGCCTTGGGGTTTCTTGTTCGGTCTATAAGGTTGATTCGGGGGATGTATGTAAGAAGTGACGATGGGTCCTTACCCTTGTATAACTCACCGATAACCCGTTTGATGGCATACCCCTTATAATCCCTTGGAGCCAGGGAAGGCAAGGTTTTCTTTGACAATTCACCGGTCACGTTTGCGAATATCCTAGGCTTGTTATTTTGAGGCTCCCTGATCGGTGAACCTATGATATTTAGTTTTTCCATTAGTTATATGATATTTCAAAATCCTTTATTGCGTCTATGAGTACTTGTGTCACTTTGTCCTTGAGGGTTTCCATATCTTCCCCGTTGGTTGAGTTTATGTTCACGCTACCGATGAGGGATTGGATATTGATAGTGATCACTTTGGGTTGTGTCCCTTTGGTTTTTCCTACACCACTGTAAGCTCCTCCATACCCTATATCGCCCTCACTTAAGTCTCCTTCTGTCCTGATATCCTTTGTGGTCTGGAGTTCGGACATGTTAAATAATTCTTTGATCTCCCCTAACGCCGAGATCAATGGATTCAAAAACCATCCTTTCGCACCAAGTTTTCTGAGGGAGGACATCACGGATCTGGCGGTTGTTGCGGCACCTTCCTTATCCTCGTACACGATATCTCCGGAAGGCGCTATTACATGATACCCTAGACCTTTTTGGCTAAGGTCATAACCTGTTAGGTTCTTTATGAGATTGATTGATTCGTTTTCGCTTATAGGTAGACCGCTGGCGATCTTTATTTGGAGGTTCATCAGTTCGCTTAAAGAGTCAATACCCAAGTCTATGGATTTATTCATGGCCTCGGTGAATTGCTTGGTCTTGGCTTCCGTGTCAGCGTTAAGTTGATTGATACTATTCAATACAGATACCCCTCTTGATCTTTCCTCTTCGGTAAGGTTGGCAAAAGGACCGAAGCTATATTGGTAAGCCCTTTTTTGGCTTGCCATGTCATCGATAAGGTTAGTGTAGATCGATTTGATCTTATCCTTGCCTAAGTTCTCCATACCGATAGAGGCCATGAGGTATTGGTTGGCTATTTTTGAGCCTTCTAATTGACCTCTCTCGGACATGGCTCTCATGTATTGCGGATAAACGCTACTTTCGCCATTGAACAGCATATTCATCGTTCCTAGATCGTATCCCAATGAATCATAATATTCTGTCCCTGACAAGATTTTCTTTATATTGTTCTTTCCGCTTGCGCTGTTATTATCGTTATCCTTATCCTTGAATATTGGCAATAGGTTCTCGTATTCTTTCTCTATAGCCTTGCTTACGGATTGTGTCGTTTTCCCGGCTCCATACATGCTTATTCCTAAAGACGCTAGGGCGGTAACTGCCGCTGTGACTATGGCGGGTATTCCTCCGATAGCCGCTAACAAACCACCTCCAGCGGTCGCTCCTGATCCTCCGCTTATGGCGGTTGTTAATACCCCAGTTGCCTTGGCGGTATCAAGAAGACCTTTTGTCATGGAGGTTATGTAGGCTACTATATTTGATATCTTCTTTAATAATACGCCTCCAACTACAAAATGTTCCAGCCAATACCAGTTTTTTGATACCCATGTGGACACATTGATCAAGCCTTCTGTTATTGCGATCAATCCTGATGCTATATCCTTGAGCATCTTGGCTGTACCAGATTGTTGTAACAATAAGACCAAATTATCCAGCCCTTCCTTGATAACGGGACTGTAAGCCTCGAACACGTTCATCCCAGTCTCCGTGAATTGTGACGTGACTTTATCCCATTTACCCTTGATCGTTTCTTGCTTCTCAGATGCGATACGATCCGATAGGCCGGCGGCATAGACAGAGTTTTGTATCAATTCTGGGAGTTTCATCAACTCGGCGAACACGTTGTTGGCTGCGTTTCCTCCGATCTTATCGAATAGCCTGGTCAGGTCCTGTATACTGGCATCGTTAGCTTTGAGTTGTGAGAAGATATCGAACAATGACTTTAACTTGGTTTTTCCTGTTGCTTTATCTAACTCATATAATTGGATATTATATTTTTTCAAGACCTCGGTTCCTTTTTTGTAGGATTCAATAATCTTGTCATCATTGCCCGTAACGCTGTACCCGCTACCGTACCTTTCAATCCAGCGTTTGCTAGTGCGCCAATAGCAGCCGTAGCCTCGTTGAAGGATATCTTAGCCATACTCATCATAGGGGCCGCAAATTTCATGGCTTCGCCCATTTCCAATACATTGGTATTCGTGCTGGTGGTGATACTCGTGAGGACATCCGCTATCTGTGGCATTTTAGAGCTATCCAACCCGTAGGCTGTCTGGATGTTAGTCACGATATCTGCCATCCTGTCAAGAGGAGCGTCGCCGATAATAGCGAGGTTGGCGATAGGTTTTATAGAGTTGTTGATATCCTCAATATTCAAACCCGCCATACCAAGGTATTTGGCCGCCCCAGCTACTTCCGTGGTGGTAAACTTGGTATCGACACCAACCTTGCGGATATTCCTTGACATATCGGAAAATCTCTGGTTAAACGTGGTGATAGCGTTATCCGTGGCTTTCAGGATACTCCGTACGGTTGTCATGATATTCTCATACTCGGCAGCATCTTTCGTGATGCTCATGGCCCCCATACCTATAGCGGCTGCTCCGATCATGTTAGGGAACGGGAAACCAGCGGCATACATTACGTCAGCCATTCCGAACAATCCCCTCGCTCCGTTCCCAAAACCACGGGCGACCCTGTTATTACCATTTTTAGGGACATAATCCCTACTATTCCCTCTCGGGGTAGAGATTATTGATCCTGTCGTGGTGCTGGTCGTTTGATTGATTTTTGTGTTGATGGTGACAGTTTTCCCTTTTATAGCATTGATCTGGGATTGAAGGGATTTTAGCTCTTTTTTTATACTACCGTCAATAGTATATTTTATCTTCTTGGGTTTGGTGCCAATGATCCTGTTAAAATTGACGAAAGCGGAGTTGATCTTTCCCAGTTCCTTTCTCAAGGTTTCTAAACTTGATATGATGGGAGGGATGGTTTTCTGTATCGTGTTTTGGAAATCACTGATACTTTTAGAAGCTTGTGCCCCGTTGATGTCTATGTTGTACCTGACGTTGTAATCCATGTTATAGGCTTTGGTTATTGTTTACTTAATAAAGAATAGCTTGAAGCGTAAAGACTTGATTAAAAAAGAAAACCCCTACTGACATCATGTCGGCAGGGGTTTAGAGAGGAGTATATAAAGTAGTTAAGAAAAAAGCCTAACAGATGATGTGGTTAAGACTTGCTTATGCAACCACAAAGCATCGTTGGCGATCAATGCGAAATCTTCATCTGAAATAGTGGATAGTTCTACGCTGGGAAAGTAATGACGGACAAGGGCTATATGTTGCCTTAGCCACTCGTCATCCCTTACTTGCCAGCGATCGAGAAATTTGCGACCTTGGCTTGGCGGGAACCAATGATATTGACCAGTTTTGTGGACAGGCCATACAAGAACAAGGAATCATCATCCACCAGTTCCTTATCTCCTTGGATAAACGTGTCATGCGCCAATGATCGGACAGCTGCGATTTCGTCTTTCTTTTGCAATTGTACGAACTTACTGAACGCGATGAAATCCGGCTCTCTGAAATAAGCGATATACACATCCTTGTCATCGTATTCGTCGCCGAACACCACGATAGGGTAGATTCTTTTGTTTTTCTTGGGATCTTGTTTTCTGATTTCCTCTAAGGTTTTCTTGATAGTTTCTTCTTGAGCTAATGTAAGCTCTTTGCTTTCTTCTGTTTCCATAAAATTTGTCTTTTTTGTTGTTTATGAAAGAATAGAAGGTCAGTGATGGAATTGTTTAATGTAAAAAAGGGCCATGTGTTATTTTTCACACGGCCCTTTGGCTTATAAATGTTTTATGTGGTTAATGTATCGATTCCTCCCGGATTAAGATCGAACTCCTTGGAAAGATCGGTATCATCTTGTTTCGCTTCCATTCCATCCTCGGAGAAGATACATTTCTGTAAGGTGGTGGTCACGGTTCGTCCGTCATCTGGATGAGCGAAATGAACGATCAAGTCGAACTCTCCAAGTCCCATCAACGTACCATCCGGAGAAGCCTCTTGGAACATCACTTGGGTGGCGTAATCAAGCTCGATAGAAGCCGTGTACGTCCAGTTTCCATAACCTCGTGAGATGGGTTGTGAACCTATACCGTAATTAGACTCAACCTTTCTTTTCCGTTCCCATTTGACTGCCTTGATTCCGTAGATCGCTTCGGACGATGAGGCGAACCCGAAATTGATCTCGATCATGGACCAGTCATAAGCACGCCCATTAATAAGCGGTGTTGTACTATCTGCCATATTTGTTGTTTTTAAGCGTTAGTTAAAGCGAATCCTTCCTCAACAATGATTTTCGATGTCACGCCGACTGGAACGATTGCGTATGTTATTTTTAAGGTGTCAGTCAATAGAATGTTCTGGTTGGAGGAGACTAACACGCTGTATCCAGAGATCTCGCTATTGCCTTCCATCGTGCTTAGGATGTTCTTGACAACATTCTGGTATTTTTTTATCTCTATCTCTGCTAGATATCCTGTCTTTGGATTTACCAATACCGGTGAGTTTAAGTAAGGAAGGAGAGCGTTTCTGATCGCACGTCTTGATTTGTCTATGGTCCTGTTTCTGGCGATAGTCCTATAATCGCTATCTGAGCAAGTCCTGTCCTTGGAGAAATAGGTGCCGTTCGCTCTCCCGGCGTATTTGATCGGGAAAACATATCCTTTTTCCTCTATCTCGTCGATTTGGGCTGGAGATAACGCTTCAAATTGTAGCATGCTGATAAAATCATCCCCTGTGTCATTTAGCTCGATATTGCCAAAGCCGAACTCGATATCGCTCATATGTTTGGAGGTTAGGTTGAATTGGTTAACCCAAGCAATAGACTCGCAAACCTTTGCTTCGGCTACGCAACCTAATGCGACACCAACGCAACCGATAGAGGAATGTTTCGGATTAGCGATTTGCATCTGTCTTAACAAATCCGATCTACCTTGACCTAACAACGCTGTCACACGCGGGAAATCGCCTATGCAGGACGGGATCTTTTTGAGGTCGATGGTTTTGACTGCCCCGGTGGAGTCTGCTGAAGAGGCGTTACCCGTTAACAATACTGATAACGGGCGATGCTCGTTAGCTAATTCCTCCGCTACCGTATTGATATCGGAAACAAGGTTGAGCGAATAGTCATCCTCTGAGCTGGACGCTGTGGACCAAATGTTTTGAGGTGTCCATATTCCCAGTTGCTTGATGTCTCCATTCGCTACGGATTGGATGGTCTTGATAGCGTTCCAGTTCTTAGAACAATCGGCGAACATCACGTACAACGATCCGTCCGGTTTCATACGGAAGAACTCCGAGATGTGAAAATAAGGGATACCGTAAAAGAAGTTGTTTTTTTCTTGCTCAAATTCAGTGATACCTAATCCTATCGCCTCATTAACGGAAAATAACTGGATCACGTCACCGATCTTTATGCTGGGTGGCATATTGGTTTCGACTGGTAGGTCGAATATCAACCCGCTGATATGATCGTTGCCAACAGAGGTTGGCGTGAGATTGCCATCTTTTCTGATGAAAGATACTGTTCCTATTGCCATGTCTTACTTGTTATAATAGGGGTTTTCGTATAAGTGAGCGTTTGGTTGTTGGCTTGTATAAGCCCCGCCCTTGCTGTCTATATAAAGTTTCTCATATCCAGGATACATCTTCAATATCCTGTCAATGTTGTCGGGAATAACTTGAGGTGCTGGAGTGACAAGTTCGTTATCTTGTTCCTCTACAGGTTCGTTGATAAACTCCTCAATAGGTGACTCTGTTTCTTTCTTGATTCTTGCCATATTTATGTGTATAAAAAAAGGAGCGAGGCTTGGCCTCGCCCCTTTTTTATTGATTATTGGGTTATTTTTTAAGTTAATTTGTAAGCTGTCCAAACGACAATCTCTGCTGGACGAACAATATTAACGTCCATCTTCATTCTCATCTGGAAGAAGTATAACTCGGAGTTGGCTTGTAATCTGTCGATCTTCAATACCTCCGTATCGTTAGCGTAATCGACACCCATCCACAAGTTAGAGTCCATTCCAGTACTGAAATTACCAAGAACGATCGTGCTCTCCGGGATTCCTACGATAGGAACGATTCTTTTACCCTTGAACATGTATTTGTTGACTTGGGTATTGTCATTGTACTTGAATTGTTTTGAGGTCACGTATTGATCATACAAGTCCCAAGAGGCCCAGTCCATGATATAAACCAAATTGTTCTTTCTGATTTGGTAAGGGCATTTTTGCCACATCGTGTACATGGCGGATTCTATGTTCTCGCCAGTCTTCAACTCTGTGTCACCAGCGTTAATTACGGTCTCGCCGCTCACGTTCTCCTTTAAGTTCTTTAATATGCGATAAATAGCCCCATCAAAATACTTATAAGAACCGGAACCAAGATCAATTCCGTTTTCAGGTTTTGTGAATGAGCCATCTGCGCCAGACGTTCCACCCTTGACTGATTGCCAAATAGCGTCTCCGATGAAAGCGTTCTTCTTGTCCATCAATAATCGCAACATCGTCGCCTGTACTTTCGGATCAAGCTCACGGAATACCAGATTACCATCCGGTTGAGCGAACTTCCAGTATTTCTCGAAGTCACGAGGATTGAACTCTAGGTAGACCATGAAATCCTTCGGTTCCAGATAACGTTCACGGAACGTATATGTTCCTTTGGAATCCGTAGGGCTTGTCGGCGTAGGCTTGTTGTCTTGGATGATGTCACCCAAGCTTACGGATGGAAGGGTGTATTTGTACTGGATACCGCTCTTGATATGAATCAACCCTTCTTTATAGGTATCGTTACCTTGTGCGGTGTAGGTCAATAAATCCTCTAGGACCTCACCCGCATATGTGTTTTGAGCAAAACTTACACTTGCCATAAATTAATTGTTAAGGTTTTGGTTATTATTACTTAAGCGATCCGAAAGTGAAATCCTTACCAACAACAGCCTCGACTTGTTTAGCCATTTGAGCTTCTACTGTTTGCACGCTATCTTTCACTTTCTCCACGTTGTCCTTGTCGTTCTCGATCTCAGTGGAGATCTTGTCTCTGGCTGGGATAGAATCTAACGTCGCTTTAGCCAAATCGAAATTCTTCGTTGCCATATCGATCCAATTCTGCTTAGCGGAATCCTCGATCTTGCCAGCGTTGATTGCGTCTTGAACCATAGACTCGATCTTTTGGCTCATAGCCTTTTTCTCGGCATCCTTGTAAGCTTGTAGTTCCGCTTTTACGTTTTCCAGCTCTTTCGTTAAGTTTTGATTTTTGGTGACCTCACCGGCTTTCTCGATCTTCAAGGAGTCAATGGTCTGGTTGGCCTCGTTGAGCTTGTTCTCTACGTTGACCAGCTCGGTGATCCGAGCCATGACCTGTGGAACCTCGACTTTTTCCTTGAAACCAAGCGAAGCTACGACAGCACCAAAATTAAAATCGATAGTTTGTCCTGTATCCATATTGTTTGTTTTGGTTTTGTTCTCTACTTCCGTAGGTTCTTGTTTGTTTTTATTAAGATTAGAGACATCATTGATAGAATGTTTATTTTCCTTGTTATCAGATCCATTTGACGATAGCTCCCCACATATAGAGGTTATGGTGTCCTTGAGAAGGTGGTTGTCCGTAATACCCTCTATTGTGTTCTTGACTTTCTCGATTTTTTGTTTCGAGGTCTTTAGTACGTTCTCAACTGGGATGATACCAGCTTTTACCGCCTCTTCAGCTGTAAAAAAAGTACCATCGGTACCTTCTTTGCCAGACATGAGTTCTTTTACCTTGGTCTTGTTAAATCCCCATCGTTTCATGTAGATCATCTCTATCTGTTGCCTGAACGCTTTTACGTAGTCTGGCTCCCCTTCTGTGTCTTTGTTATCCTCCGTTGAGTCGAAGGGATTATGGATCATAAGGATAGCGTAGTCCCTCATTAACGATTTGTCTCCAGCGGCCCAGACAATAGATCCCATGGAGGCGGCCAAGCCTTCATTTATACATTCCGTCGGTATAGAGGAGTTACGAATTACAGAGAAGATACTCATACCATAAAGCACGGAACCACCAGAGCTGTTGATTAAGACCCTGATCTTACTTGGTTTGATATAACTCTCAACCCATAAAAATTCCGAATTGAATGAATTTGCGGTATATTCATCGATATCACAAAACAATCGGATGTCACAAACCTCGTTCTCTTTCGCTTCTCCAACTACATACTTAAATTTAGATGTGTTCATTGGTTTTGTTTTTACGTCATTTTACAAAAGAATAGATAGGGTATAAGAAATATGTTTTTTGATCTTCCCGTATCTTCTTTTTGGGCGTATAGATCATGTTTGGAAACAGTTGATAATAAAAGTTGGTTAACTTTTGTTAAAACATGGGGGGGGTAAAAGTGTTAATTTGTATTTTTGCAATCTACAATATGTTTGGAGAATATTTTTCTGTTCCATCTTAGATAGAATGAATCGGAGAAATGGAAGGTGATAAAATATGTTGGGATGAAAAAAATTTTTGTATATTTTTTACTAACCTGCTTGTCGATGACTTTAGCTCATGCTCAAGGCATGCCCTTAGGAAAGGACTCTCTTTCGGATAATAAGATATCCGTTACGGTGAAGACTAACGCCATGGCGTTGGGTATGCTGATCGCTAACGCCGGGGTAGAATTGGGATTCGGTGATCGTTTTTCCTTGCATATCCCCTTTTATTACTCTGGTACCAATTATTTTTCGTCACATACGAAGTTTCGTATCTTGGGTACGCAACCAGAGTTTCGTTACTGGACCCCCTTATTGAAAGGATGTTTCGGTGGCGTACATCTGGGGGTGGCATCATGGAATTTCGCCTATAACAGGCGATGGCGCTATCAAGATAAGGACGGCTCTACACCTGCTTTGGGAGGTGGGGTATCGGTGGGATACCGGATGCCGATCGGAGCGGCCCGTCGCTGGGGGATGGAGTTCTCGTTGGGTGCTGGATGTTATCGCTTGCATTATGACAAGTTTCGAAACGAGTCGAACGGAGCCTTGGTGGAAAGCCGCCAGAAGACCTTTTTCGGAATCGATCAGGTAAATATTTCAATTACTTATACATTTGGGAGAGGAGGTGAGTCATGAGACTTTTTTCCATATATCCTTTTTTTATGATCCTCCTATCCCTATTCTTGTTCGCTTGTGACGTGCATGAGTGGCCGGATGAAACTTCGGAACCTCCAAAACCGGATCATGTATCGGTAGAGCTTCGGTTGGATTTCACCTCAGATCGGGCAGAGCTTCCAGATTATAAAACTATCGTTGTCGGTGCGACTCGGGCCGCGGATTTGCCTTCATATGAGACCCGTTACCAAGTTCGTGTTTTTCGGATGGGGGTCGATAGTCTTTTCGAGACCATCCCTTGTCAAACGCTCTCGTTTAGTCATGCGGAGATAGAGTCCTTGGGGTATCGAATGACCCTTGATTTGCCAGAGGGTGATTATCGTTTTATGGCGTGGACAGACTTCGTTGAGCCAGGCGGCAAGAGCGATCTTTTTTATGATACGGAAGATTTCGCCTCGATCGAGTTACGGGGTGAACATGCGGGGAACAATGATTTTCGAGATGCTTTTCGGGGTGTTTTAGAGACAGGATTATATACAAGCACAGATGGAGGTCGTCAGAAACTAACGGTCAGCATGTGCCGTCCATTGGCGAAATTCCGTTTCGTGACCACGGATGTTGAGGAGTTCAAGGAGTATTATTTGAGGTCTATCTTGCAAAATGCCATCCCAGGGAAGGATGAGTTGAAGGATGCGATTGATATGACCAAGTTCCGGATCGTATTCTTGTATGATGGTTTCATGCCCTCTACATACAATATGCACACGGATCGACCGGTGGATGTGCGAACAGGAGTGTCGTTCCCCTCGGTCTTGACTGATATAAAGGATGGTGAGGCCATTATGGGTTTCGACTACGTGATAGTGGGAGAGGGTGACGCTGGCGTGAGCGTAACCGTGGCTTGTCATGATGAGAACGGCAAGCGACTCTCCGGTATCGATGGTATCAAGGTGCCGCTCCAAAGAGGCAGACTCACCACGGTTAGGGGTAATTTTCTCACCACACGATCTTCTGGTAACGTGCAGATCGATTCCTCTTTCGATGGAAAATTTGACATAGAGATTAAATAACAATATTAATTAATTTAAAACGACTAAGCGAATGAAACGATGTTTTTATTCAATGATGGCGGCAATGGCATTGTTGCTGTTATCGGCCTGTTCCAGCGATGACGAGCTGTCGCAAGGAAATGGCAACGAGGCGCTGGTCTCCTTCAACGTCGAGCTGTCCGGCGGTATGCAGAACAAGGCGATTAGCGATGGAACGACGGCGAAGAATTTGACCGTCCATGTGTTCGATGAGAACGGAACCTATCTGAGTGAATTAGACAAGACGGTAGAGCTTAATGAGAAAAAAAAATCTGTCTCTATTAATCTTGTGAAGGGTAAGACTTATAGTTTTCTCTTCTGGGCAAGCGTTAATAAGGAGAATAGCCCTTATTCGTTTGGAGTTGATGGTAAGACCATCACCGTTGACTATAATGATGCAAAGGCCAACGATGAGAGTCGTGACGCTTTCCTTGGTGTAGTAAAAAATAAGGCGGTCGAGGCTTCTTTTGAGGAGAACGTGACATTAAAACGTCCCTTCGCTCAGATCAACTTCCTTACGGACGATATCGCTGACGCAGGTAAAAACGGGCTGACCATTGACGAGAACACGCACTCTTCCATCACCCTCTCCAAGGTGGCTACTACCTTGAACCCCTTCACCAACACGGTGGGTGGTTTCACGGAGGCAGAGGTGATTTTTGGCGAAGCGGCGATTCCTGCGTTATCGGAGACGGTCACGATGGGTTCCGCTCCCGACGCGAAAACGTATAACTACTTGGGTACGGCCTATTTCTTGGTGCCCGCCGAGGGAGAGAACCCGAATGCCGGAAAAGATCAAGCCATGTTGAACTCCGCTACCTTAAAGATTAAGGATATCAACGGGGAGGGACTGAAGGTGGAGAATGTTCCGGTTCAATGGAACTACCGTACCAATATCTACGGTAGCCTTCTTACCGCCACTGGCAATTTCAATGTTACGATTGTACCTGATTATGATGGAAGTCATAATCAGGAGGTAAAGACCAAACAGGTAACCACGGTAGATCAAGTGGACGAGGCGATCCAAAGTGGAGCTACCGAGGTGATCGTAACTGAGGCTCCGAAAAAGGATGCTACCATCACGATCCCGAAGGTATTCGAGCAAGACAACGAGACAGCAGTCTCTATCTCCATCCCGGCGACGACGGCTGCGATCACGATTGAAGAAGATACTCAAGAGGTTCAATCTGCCCCGAAGGAAGTTACTATCACCGCTCCGACAACGAGTAATCTGACAATTAACCTTCCGAACTCAACGGTGACATTGAACGGCGAAAGCTACACGACGGTGACTGCTACAACTGCCGATAATACCTTGATCATTCCCGAAGGAGTCAAGGTAGAGAATCTTACTGTTAATAGAGGTAACGTGGAGATCTATGGAGATTTAGCGGTGAAAGTTGCAAAAGGGTCCGGTTATAAGGGTACGATTATCTATTTCATCTCTACGGTGGAACAGTTGCGTGCTCTCGCCACTGAAGTTAATGGTGGCACGACTTTCTCTGGTATGCAGATTAAGTTATCTAATGATATTGATTTGAAGAGTGAGGAGTGGACACCGATTGGAAGAAAAGATAAAGCTTTCCAAGGAACTTTTGATGGTTGCGGTTATACGATCAGTAATCTAAAGATTGAGAGAGGGGTGAATAATTCATCTTCGAATGCTGATATGGGGCTGTTCGGGTTTACATCTGATGGAAAGGTCATGAACTTCACTCTTTATAATGCGTTCGTTAAAGCTGGTATAGATGTTGGGGCTATTGCGGGTACACCTTATACTTCTTCTTATTCCAATATTACGCTGGCAGGAGACGTGAAGGTTGAAGGCTATAGTTATGTTGGTGGTATGTTCGGTAAGAATGTTTATAAAGGCATGGAAAATCTGACGGTGCGTGTGAACGAAGGCAGCTATGTGAAGGCTGAAAGCGAAACCTACCGTACCTATGTGGGAGGCGTGATAGGCTTTATGGGTGAAGGCAATATCATTATTTCCAATGTTGAATCAAATATTAACGTAACCGGATCGACTTGTGATGTAGGTGGCATTACTGGTATCGCTCACTATGGAAACACTTTTGAAAACTGCATTTGTACGGGAAATGTAACACTGGTCAACGCCAACGATGCTGGCGATCAATTGGAAATTGGTGGTATCGCTGGCGTATGGATGAACTCAAGCGCTGGTAAGGTGACTCTTCGAAAGTGTAATTTTACTGGAACGTTGAAAAGCGCTCTGAATGGTGTAGACAAATCAGAAGAAGTTGCTGGGAACCGACTTACCGGACGCAAGTATTATCCCAACAGTAATGAAGGGGAATTGATTATCGAATAAATTATACCAATCTGTTAGAATTATCTTTTGGGAAAATAAAATCAACGATACTCCCTCTCTTCTTAACCTATAAAGAAAAGAGGGAGTGATTCGAATGATTCTGAGAAAAAATAAACTTTATTAATGTGCTTTCCTCGGATTTTACAATGAGAGCACATTTCTTTTTTAGACTTGAGATCTTAGTATCTGAATTAGGTATCTACCTCAAAAGTGTTGGTGGGCTTTGTATAGGATAGATATAATGCTTCCTCTTATACCACCCCACAAATACACCGTCGTTCCAGAGAAAAGATTCTTATATCCCTAGTTGTTTTTCCTTTCTTCGATAGATGTTTTTTAATGAGGGAAAGGTTATGCTTCCAATATATCAATTGTGAAGGTATTGGATGATTTTATGTATGAAATTAAAATGATTCCCCCCATACCTCCCCACAGGTACGCCATTTTCCCGAAAAAGCCGATAGACATATCTCCGGCACTATTGTCCCTATAGCAGGTGACTACCATCAGATCGACACGCTGAATGGATGCTAAATCACCTTTGTTTATTTCTATCCAAAAGCGATTCCCGTCTTGGGCCGCCTTGACGATTTTTTTCAATCCCTCTTCACCGCCTATGGTCGTGCTGATCTCATCGCTGGTGGAGGAACTTTGTAACGCAAAAAATTCTACGGGAAGCTTATAACCGTAGGTATGAACGATCTTCACTTCCGGATTAGAAGAGACTTTTACATATATCAAGTTTGTACCTTCATTTGTTGTTGTGGGAACAGCGTATGATATCCAAGATTGAATAATAAAGTTAAGAGAGGACACAGGGATTTTGCCAACCACACCATAACTTTCGATGAAGATTTTTTTCCTTTATTTATTGCGTCGGAAATCTTTTTCACACCTTCACTCCCTCCAAGTTTGCTCAAGATATTCTCCTTTGATTCTGTGCTTGTGATCGTGGCAAGATCGTAAGGTAGATAATACTCATCGTCCCCGCTTTCCGTAACCTTGCAAGAAAAGGCATATGTATTCGTTTCATCTATTGTACCCGTCATTATTGTGGTGCGAAGTTTTCCTGGGTTGTGGATATAAGATAGTTCTAAGGTAGCTGTCGTTTTCGTGCCCTCTTCTATATAACTACCGTTTACGAGACATGATTTATTACCGATAAAAATTTGATCATTGGTATTTATGGATTGATCGTCACCATAAGCTAATCCATGTGCGATAAGAACATACATTAACCCCTCATCACTCGATACGTCAATGTCTGAAAAATTTACTTTTTTAAACTCTGCTTTAATATCATCTGCGGTAGATGTTTCCGTAAGATTCTCGAACGTATGACTGAAAGAAACTATAATTTTTACTTGCTCTAGTTTTTTCTTATCGCTCTCTGACATCACCTCTTTTCCCCATACGGCTGTACCATCGGAACCCCAACGAAGTATATTGCCTGACGTTCCTCCTGCTGGGATATGTTTATTACCTGATGTCGTAGGGTGAATGTATTTGTTTGCACCTGTAGCTATACTATCTAACTTATTTTTATCCGAGACTGTCATTAGTCCAGGTTTAGAGTAGCTTGCTCCATTAATATAAGATGAACCGCTAGTGCTCCCTCCAGTACTAGGGGATATTCGATGCGTAGAAAATTTAATCCTATCCTCTTCATATTCTATTAGGGGTGGTTCGTCTACGATCTATTCAATTCTTGATAGTTTATTTTTTTCGGTTGTAGTATAATCATTAGCGCTTAATCCTTTTCCGGGTACCTTATCGACCTTGTTCCCCAACGCTGTATTTATAACCTTGTTTTGTACGGGATTCGTACTTGTCGAGCTTAATGAGCTATCAATGGTTATCGAAGACGGGATCTCGGGTAATTGGGATAACGGGACCTTTCCGTTCACAAGATCCGCTTTTGTGGTTAACGCATTATCAACATAAGCCTTTGTTACATCTACTGTTGGAATGGTTGGCTTGTTAAGGATTTGTGACTTACCAGATGTTGCATTTCAGTCGGGGTTGACGTTGGCTTCTGCGTTAGGAGCTATATCTCTAAGTTTGTTTTTCTCAGCCGTGGTATAATCCTCAGTACTTAACCCTTTTCCCGCTACCTTGTCAACCTTGTGTTCTAAGGCTGCATTTATAACCTTATTTTGTACAGGATTTAAGCTAGTCGAGCTTAGCTCACTGTCAATGGTTATCTGAGATGGAATCTCTGGCAACTGGGATAATGGAACCTTGCCGCTGATAAGGTCAGCTTTCTTTAATAGGCTGTCATCTACATATTTCTTGTTTACATCAACTACAGGGATAGTGGGTTTGTTGATGATCATTGATTTTCCAAATGTAGCATCCCAGTCAGGATTTACATTAACCTCTGCTCCTTCTTGGATACCGCTTAGCTTATTTTTCTCTTCCGTGGTATAATCGTTAGAGCTGAGCTGTTTTCCTGGCACTTTCGCTACGTACTTGATGTCGTTTTGCTCGGTTGTGCTGTATTTTGACAAATCAACGGATGTATTTCCGATCAGCTCAAATTTTCCATTTACCCAAATATATTCATCATGGATATTCTTATCTTTTCCATCACCTTTAGGAACAAGATAGATAATTCCCTTTACACCAGAACTAGGTAAGGTTTGTACGATCGATGTATCAAATCCTACTATACAACCGATTTGCTCGTTCGTATATTGCTTGGATTCTTCAAGGGTTGATTTTATTTGTTGCTTGATCTCAGAATCGTCATAAATCGTATCGGTAAACTTAGCGTTGGCAGGAACATTAGATTCTACGGTATGCCCATTGACTGTTTCCGCATTTCCTCCATCTGCGGGTATTGATGTAGGGAAATCCACGATTTGTGCCTTTGTATGACTATGTTCCTTGGGTTCAAACTTGTCGGGTTTATTTTTTATGTAATCCTTGGCTCCCTTATCCGCTTGTTCCCAATTAGCCTGGATATGAGCCATAGAGTTAAGAAATTCCTCCTCGGTTCCCTGGTTTCCTTGTTCAAGCCAGGCTTGGTACGTGGATTTTACCATTAATGTCCAATTAACGCCCTCTTTTGGCTCATTGCCGATGTTTCCGTTCTTCAAGCTTGCCCAAGAACTTCCGTTGTATGATATAATATCTTTTATCTCATAGTTTGTCGCTTTGTTCCATGCGCCTTTATTGACGAATGTGATTTTGCCTAAATCTACTATTGCCATATTTTTGATTATTTGATATTTACGATTAGATGACCATTGTCATCGATCGTCATGTTTTTTATTAAATAGTTACATGTATTGATTGCCAAGAACTCCTTTTGATCTTGTGTTAGTTTGTCAAAATTGATCTTTATCGATTCTGATGGCACGATAACCTTGAAGGCACTGTCTGGTTCCCTATTATATTTCATCTCGATTCCCTTCTCGGTACTTCTTAATATAGGGTAGTCACCACTTACGACCCCGCAATCGAACGTGAGTCCGCTTGAGAACGTGATAATGAGATGCTGGTTCTCCACTATGACATTGGTTATACTGTTGTAGATCTTCGCCTCGTCAATGAACTCGTCGGTATGTCTTATTATTTCGTTTGACTTTTCGTTTGCCTCAAGGTTTCGAACACTAACGAGCCTAGCGCTCATAGGTTGAACAGATACAGGCTTTATGGTGTACCAGTTTTCTTTATTTGTGGTATTGGGTGCCTTATTTATTGAATACCAGCTGCTTGATTGTTTCGTCTTTTTGTTCATTTCCCTAGTTTTAAATACACAACAATATCCTTGTATGCTCTTATCCCGTTAGAGGTCTCAACAGCCACTTTTACCATCCCCGGTTGTATTCCGGTAACAACCCCATTCGTGTTAACGGTAGCTATTGAGTCATTAAGGGACTCATATGTTATCTTTTTATCAGTGGTATTGTCTGGGAAGAAAACCACTGATAGTACCATCTGCTCGCCTACGGCCAACCTATTGTTGTTCGGCATTATCTGGATAGACTTTGCGTTGACAATAAGATCGTTGAATGTTGATGATTCGTCATATGTGGGCCTTTCCACGTTAGGTTTGTCGTTAGGTACATCGTCATGGTTGGTGAACGGAGGGGTAATAACTTTCTTCTTGATCCAATCCGCATATTTATAACTCGATGTTATTTTAAAATATATCTCGTAATCAAGCCAGTAAGCTTGAAGCATATTGGTGGATTGTGGCGTGTCAAAATACATTAGGTTACATCGTTCCTGAAGAGCTTCCTCTACTTTTTTCGCATCCTGAATGGCCTTGTTTAGTCTTTCCGCTATATAAAATGGGTAAGTTTCCCAATTCACATGTTGGTTATCCAGTTTGTTAAGGATAAATCTTATGCGAATGATACCACGACCTTCCCCGATACGTTGCTGGGCCACCAAAAAATGAACGTTCGTGAATCTTACAAAACAAGCGGGGAAAGCTGTCTCGTACTCGGTATTTACCTTACTCATGACCCTCTCGAACTGACCGGTATCTATCGCCACGGTTTTGAATAGGGGAGGGCTGTCATCGTTATTTTCTTCCTCCTTGACAGTTAGTATGGCTCTTTTTATGGCCTGAAAAACATCGCCTAACGTATTCGTGTTGTCCGTAGGATCTATGGGGTCTTGAGTATCATCTGTATCTTCTGCGATTTGTCTATTTGATATATATCGTTTGATCATATGATGCTTTTTAAAAGATTATATAATATGGTTTATACTTTAAGCTCGATCAATGGGGAATCGCCTATAAATTGACGTTGTATATTAGGTGGATAGGTATCGTCCGGTGCGTTATGAAAAGCTGCGTAACTCTTGCTTCCGCTCTTACGCCTTCCTACCGGGAACTTAGTCTCATCTGTATATATTTGCAACCCCGATCCCTCAAGAAGGCTATATGTGATAGATTCTTTGAGGGTTCCTGTCTCATTCAATATCGGATGCGGATAATCTCGTTTCCGGTTTCTCCAATATCTTCCTGTCCCGGGGATTTTTTTCAAGTCAAACGATTTTTTAAATTCCCTGACATAAGTTTCCCCTATCTCAATCTTTGTTTTGTAATAGTTGGCGGCGAACTTGCTGGGTGCTAACTTCCATTGATTTAACGTGTCTTGGAAGGTAATGTCGGCACTTTCACTCATACGATATTATATTTGGATTTAATATTGGATGATATGGTCTTCATAGGCTGTATAAACCTCTTGTCTACCGTAAAATAAGGATGGTCTTCACCAAATATGGGACCACCTTTCGCTAGGCTTCGCTTGAATATAGGATTTACGGCGTTACCTATCAAGGAATCGATATCCTGAATATCCATGTAATTAGGTCTAGTGAAGGACTCTACAAGGTAACACCTACATCGCCAATCAATAGGAGGGATCGACCATTCGGGAAAACAGGATTTCGGAAAACTCAACCCCTCCAGGGCACGATGGGAATCACGTACACGCTCATCCCCTTGTGTCATATACATTAAGGTTGTCTCCTCTGGCAGGTTCACCCACCACGCCGCTATGGATGAGGCATAGTCTATATCCCTGTTCTCCGTTGTAGCGTATATATTATTGTATAGGTGGAAAATCCTCTCAGGGTCATCATCGTCATTTTGTTCTTCCATGTCCATGTACATTTGTGTCTCCTCTGCGGTAGCGAAATCGACAAGATTGTCTAAAGCGGCAACAAGAGCCTTTCTTTTTTCGATCTCAAAAGGGGTCAAGTATGACTCATCATGATTCCTCACTATATCTAACGCCTCGTTAAGGTCTATGCCAAATCTCCTTACGCAATGCCCGAAAGCGAACATGACCCTAGCTTCAACGATCTCTTGAAATTCCTCAAGATCTATGGTTTGGTTATCGAATTTATCTAACAATTGTTCGAATAGAAATAATAAATACTCGTATTCCTTATCTGTCCTATCATCGACTTTAGTCTCATCAAATATCTCGTCTTCCATTCATGACCTCCCGTAAATAGTTCGCTACACTACCGCTACTTCTTCTCCTATAACGTCTTCTGGGCGTGGGGGCGACAATCCCCGTTGATCCACCTGAAACTACGTTATCCTTGCCGTCGACCTTACCATCATCATTTATATCATTCCATCCAGCGGGATTATTAAATTGTTTCTTTACAACAACACCAAATTCCTTGGCGATCTCTTCTGGCTCTATCTCATACTTATCCGAGAGAAAATCATAGAGATCTATCTTGCTATCAACGCTCATCTCCAACCCTCCGGAATATTTAAACTCCAACCCGTCATCTATATATCCCATAGCTACTAGTCGTGGGATAATCTCCTCGTTCATGGCGTTCTCGATATATTCCCGGTAAACCTTGATGCGATCTCGGAAAATATCTTGATGGGCTTTTGTTGACCCAACATAGGATTGTGTCGCCCCAGCCATAGACTCAGAACCTAGTATTAAATTTGAAACCTCGGCGTTGACCAGCTCGATAAGGCTCGTATAAATCTTCTCGCTATTGGACATGGTAAACGCTTTGACATCGATATCGTCTTCAATCCGGTTACGATGACACGATTGGTGGCGGCTGAGGCGATATCGTTGGCTAGCCTATTTCGATCTCCAAGATTCTCACTCTCTGATTTACCATGGATAATAGGTTGTCCATATGTATGGCTAAAATTTATATAGTTAGCCAACGTGAATTTCTTGGCGAGAATCAATGGGGTAGTGGCAGAGAACAAGCCTAGATCACCAGAGTTTATAAGGATATAATTCTTCTTATATTTAGGAGCCTCAAGATCCCAATTAGGAAGCCATATGCCTTGACGTTTCAATACGGTCTTTTGTTCAGGCAATACATTGCGGCGTTCGATGAGATTTACGTCATTCAATTTACCCGTAATAGGATCGGTTGTAGGGTTAATCTCAATCAGTGTATAACCGTACAATTTAGATTCGGCAATACCCTTGATGATCTTGATGAATTGACTCCCTTGTATTTTCTTCGTAGCTTCTACATCACGGACATATTGACCATTGGCGTTTTGCCTTGCCTGCATATACCTTTCCCCAATAATTTGGGATTCCAACGTCTCTAAAACACTCCTTATATGAGCGTCTTGTTGTACGCACGCCTCATACAAGTCGATCAACCTAGATCTGTCATCCAATATTACACCTTTAACAACTTGAGAACGAGTGGATTTATATCTGCAATTCCTTTCGATCATGGTAACGTTAATTTTGGAGGATTTCCGATTCCTCAGAAATTCTCTGATGCTCTTCTTCTATCCGCTCATCTACAACAAAAGGTAGAGGAACAGGAAGCCAAGATCGAAGAGGATAAGCCGAAGGTGGAATATTACTCTGGTATGGTAGAGAATCGAGATTACTTTACTACTACGACTATCGCTACGGAATTGAGAACGACATCTCAAGTATTGAATCAATTCTTATGTAAGAAGGGAGTATTGACAGGGAAATCCGGTAGCTGGAAAGTAACAGATGAGCATCAAACCTTATTGTCACCTTCTCCGTTCAAGTCAATTATTCGATGGAATCATGAGGGACGAACATTGATCCACCAGCTTTGGGAAGAAAGAGTAGAAGAATTAGTAGAAGCTTAATAATAACCACGTCCACCTTTCCTTTTCGGATTGGTGGACACTAAAAACTATCACAAAATGGAAAAATACGAATTAAAAGAAAACAACACTTATTATTACAAGCATCATTTATATGTCGTAATAAATATAGGAAGACAGAAAATGGAAAATGGAGCATGGGAAGATTGCGTTATCTATAAACGTGAGGATGCTCCTACAGATCCATTAGAGCAAAGGATGTTCGTA
>ERZ1504199.266-NODE-266-length-23898-cov-6.062240_pt1 | contig 23898 bp, 10 predicted proteins | sample MGYA00574889_ERZ1504199 | MGnify/ENA primary metagenome ERZ1504199 (study PRJEB39906, sample SAMEA3182081) | gut metagenome | biome: human; feature: gut; material: Stool; isolation source: human stools | place: Canada | collected 2012-12-04 ...
GCAGGTAGATGGAACAGAGAACGGTGTTGTTTTCAAGAATTGGGGAACTACTTTTAATGAACTTTGTTGGGATGCTCTTGGGTTATTAACTCGTACTGAACAAGATGAAATATTGTATAATATATTTTCTCCGCAAGGTGATTTACGGATTACGCGTGGACGAATTTCGATGGGAGCCAATGATTACGCTCGTTCTTGGTATAGTTGTGACGAAGTGGAGGGTGACTTTGAATTGAGATATTTTAATATTAATCGTGATAAACAGACTATTATTCCTTTCATACGTGCTGCACAAAAATATAATCCGAATCTTACATTTTGGATATCACCTTGGTGTCCTCCAAGCTGGATGAAAATAAATGGAGATTATCCGGTTTTAAGTAGTCCGTTTAATAGTTTGTCAGAGAAACAGAATTATTTATTATATGGTGCTACAGGCGGTCAGGTTGATGAGAATGAAATGAAGTTGACTGATGCCCGTGATGGAGTTTTTCCTCGTCAGCTTGCGACAACAGACTTTATGATTCAGGACCCGCGTTATTTGCAGACTTATGCAGATTATTTTTGTCGTTTTATAGATGCTTATAAGGAACAAGGAATTCCTATTGATATGGTGATGTATCAGAATGAAGCATATAGTTATACTCCTTATCCTGGTTGTGCCTGGACTGCTGCCGGTACGATTCGTTTTAATAAAGAATACTTGGCTCCTACTTTGAAACAAATGCATCCTGAGGTAAAGCTTTATTTAGGTACTTTTAATACGAATCGTCAAGATCATGTGGAAACAATTCTTGCTGATACGGCTTTATGTAACTGTATTCGTGGTATGGGATTTCAATGGGAAGGACGTGAAATACTTCCTTCCATAAGAAAACAGCATCCCGAATGGGAATATATCTGTTCGGAAAGCGAATGCGGTTGGGGTGGTTTTGATTGGAAGGCGGCAGAACATACATTCGAGTTGATAAATCACTATTTAGGGAATGGATGTTGCGAATATAATTTTTGGAATTGTATTTTGACCGATAAAGGTGAAAGTCCGTGGGGATGGAAACAGAATGCGTTGATTCGTGTGGATTCGGAAAAGCGTACGTTTGTTTATACCCCGGAGTATTATGCGGTAAAGCATTATAGCAAAATGGTGGCTCCGGGATCCAAAATGTTACAATACAAGATGAAGGGGGAGAATAATCAACCAGTTATTATATTCCTGACCCCCGAAAATCAATATTTGGTAATAGCAGGGAATTTTAGTGATGAACAACAGAAATTGAGTGTTAAGTTGGCTGGGAAATATTTGGAGGTAATGTTGCAACCCCATTCTTTGAATACATTTTATACCAAATGATCAGAAGCAAACCCTCATTAAATTGATATCTACTGTATGGATTGGAGGAAATCCTTACAGTAGATTAAAAAGATGTAAAACTTCCATTTTTCCTCCATTTGACCGAATAAAGTCCCTCTTTTGAAAGATTTATATACCTGAAAATAGGTTCCTATACTATATCTTTGCATCAAACAAATTCAGGACTAATTATATGAAAAACAAATTTTTTATCACCTTATTTGCCTGTTTGCTGCCTTGGATGGCAGGGGCGCAGCAGACTATTTTCAAACAAAACAATGTAGCCGAAAAAGATTACATAGCTTATCTCTTTACCTATTTCACAGGTAACCACATCAGCGAGGAAGCCGTATGTTATGCGGTAAGCACGGATGGATACACTTACTGGGCGCTGAACGACAACAAGTCGGTCATCGACTCCAAAATCATCAGCTCTACCGGTGGCGTGCGTGACCCGCACATTCTGCGTTGCGAGGATGGAAAGACTTTCTATATGGTGGTGACTGATATGGTTTCGGACAACGGCTGGGACTCCAACCGTGCCATGGTGTTGCTGAAATCCACCGATTTGGTGAATTGGACTTCTTCCATCGTCAATATGCAGAAGCGTTATGCCGGACAGGAGAAACTGAAACGGGTGTGGGCACCGCAAACTATCTTTGACCCGGAAGCCGGAAAATATATGGTTTATTGGTCGATGAAATACGGTGACGGCGCGGACGTGATTTATTATGCCTATGCCAACCAAGATTTCACCGATCTGGAAGGAGAGCCGAAACCTCTTTTTACTCCCGAGAATAAGAAATCGTGCATCGATGGCGATATCGTCTTTAAAGACGGAATCTTCCATCTGTTTTATAAAACCGAAGGGCACGGAAACGGGATCAAGGTAGCGACCACTCGTTCTCTTACTTCCGGTCAATGGGAGGAACAGCCCGACTACAAGCAGCAGACCCCGGAAGCGGTGGAAGGTGCGGGAACTTTCAAACTGATAGGTCAGAATAAATACATCTTGATGTATGATGTCTATATGAAAGGTAAATACCAGTTTACCGAAACGACCGATTTGAAAAACTTTAAAGTGATAGACAGTGAGGTGAAGATGAATTTTCATCCGCGTCACGGAACTATCATCCCCATTACCCGTGCCGAGCTGAAGCGTATCACTGACAAGTGGCCTTCAAAGGAAATGGGTAATATGACTATCCCCAACAATCCGGTGCTGCAAGGGTTTCACGCCGACCCTGAAATATTGTATTCTCATCAGACTAAAAAATATTATATCTATTCTACCACCGACGGACAGTCCGGATGGGGAGGGTGGTACTTTACGGTCTTTTCCTCAGATAATTTGAAAGACTGGAAGGACGAAGGCGTGATGCTTGACCTGAAGTCCGACCAGGTGATATGGGCGGATGGAAACGCGTGGGCTCCATGTATTGAAGAAAAAATAGTGGACGGAAAGTATAAATATTTTTTCTATTTCAGTGGTAACCCTACAGCCGGAGGCGGCAAGCAGATCGGGGTGGCGGTAGCCGATTCTCCCACCGGTCCGTTCAAAGACTTGGGACATCCCATCCTCACCGAATCTCCTGTGGGCCACGGACAGCAGATTGATGTGGATGTGTTTACCGATCCGGTTTCGGGAAAATCCTATCTGTATTGGGGTAATGGCTATATGGCAGGCGCCGAGCTGAATGAGGATATGCTTTCCATCAAGGAGAATACCCTGACCGTATTGACTCCGAAAGGGGGAAGCCTGAAGGATTATGCTTTCCGTGAAGCGGCGTATGTGTTCTATCGTAACGGACTTTACTATTTTATGTGGTCTGTGGACGATACCGGTTCGCCTAACTATCATGTGGCATACGGTACGTCAAAATCTCCGTTGGGTCCCATAAAGGTGGCCAAGAAGCCGGTGGTGCTGATTCAGGACCCTGCAAAGGAAATCTATGGGCCTGCCCACAATGCGGTGCTGCAAATTCCGGGTACGGATGAGTGGTACATTGTATATCATCGTATTAATAAGAACTTTATAGACCGTGAGAAGGGTCCTGGCGTGCATCGTGAAGTATGTATAGACCGTATGGAATTTAATCCGGACGGAACCATCAGGAAGGTTGTTCCCACGTTATAAAAGAAACATAACAATAAAGTATATACCATGAAAAAGACCTTATTATCTCTGGCAATCGCCTCATTGGCAGCAGGCCAATCCGTCTGTGCTGCCGTGGAAAAAGTATATAATGAGCCCGATTCGGTCTACATCTTCTCTTACGCCCATCCGGAAGACGAGGGACGCAGCGGACTGAAATTCGCATGGAGCCCCGATGGCGACAAGTGGCTGAGTGTATCCGATGGCTTTGCCTATCTGAAATGTGACTTCGGACGTTGGGGGTCGGAAAAGAGAATGATTAAACCTCTTCTGGAAAAAGCGGAAGACGGACGTTGGTATTGCCGGTGGCAGCTCACCCCCAGCGGAAAAGTATGGGGTACTTCCCATTCTTCCGACTTGTTGAAGTGGGCTCCCCAACAATATGTCAATGCGGAGAAGCCTGCTGTGCCCCGACTGGTTACTGCCCGGCAGATTGTCCTTGATAAAGATACTTTGAACGGCTATATGCAGAAAGTACCTTATGTGGATATAGAACAGTTGATTCGTTTTGCCGAGCATAAGAAATTCCGCGATATACAGAATAATGAGCGTACCGAACAGGACGCCGTTCGTTTTGCCGGACTGAAACCGGTCACTGCCACCATCCGGGTGGATGCCGGACGGGTAAAGCCCATCAGCGAGCATTTAATAGGTATTTTCTTTGAGGATATCAATTATGGGGCCGATGGCGGGTTGTATGCGGAGCTGGTTCAGAACCGTGATTTTGAATATTCTGCTAAAGACGGCGCAAGAGATAAGAACTGGAACAGCACGTATGCGTGGAGCATACAGGGAACTAATGCGGAACTGTCTGTCAGTGAGGACAGTCCCATTCATGCTAACAATGCCCACTATGCAGTGTTGGAGGTACACCGCCCGGGTGCTGCCCTGGTGAATAACGGTTTTGACGGTATTGCCGTGAAAAAAGGTGAGAAGTATGACTTCTCTGTGTTTTCCAAAGTGCTGGATGATACGAAAGGTGGAAAAGTGCTTGTGAGACTGACTACCAAAGACGGCAAGGAGATTGCGCAAGCTGCTATTCGGGTTTCATCTACAGAGTGGAAAAAACAAAAGGCTGTACTGACAGCAACGGCGGATGCTGCGGATGCCGTGTTGTCCGTTTGTCCGCAGATGGCTGGGAAGTATGCCTTGGATATGGTTTCTCTTTTCCCACAGAATACATTTAAAGGCAGAAAGAACGGGCTGCGCGCCGATTTGGCACAGACCTTGGCCGACCTTCATCCCCGTTTTGTCCGTTTCCCCGGCGGATGTGTGGCTCACGGAGATGGTGTGGACAATATTTATGATTGGAAAGGCTCTATAGGAGCGTTGGAGGAACGTAAGCCTCTGCGCAATTTGTGGGGCTATCATCAGACACGTGGTTTGGGATATCATGAATATTTCTTGTTCTGCGAGGACATGGGTGCTGAACCTGTTCCCGTGGTGGCAGCCGGAGTGCCTTGTCAGAACTCGGGAACTTGCAGCCATCACTCGGTAGGCGAACTGGGTTGTGGCGGTCAGCAAGGCGGAATCCCGATGGAGGAAATGCCGCAGTACGTGCAGGATGTATTGGACTTGATAGAATATGCGAATGGAGATGCGAAGAAGACCGTATGGGGAAAGAAGCGTGCACAAGCCGGACACCCCAAGCCCTTCAACCTGAAATACATCGGCATTGGTAACGAGGACCTGATTACCGATATCTTTGAAGAACGTTTCACTATGATTTTCAATGCGGTGAAGGAGAAATATCCCGAAGTGACCGTTATCGGAACCGTAGGTCCGTTCTATGAGGGCAGTGATTATGAGGAAGGATGGAAATTTGCTACCAAAATGGGTATTCCAATGGTGGACGAGCATTATTACAATACTCCGGGATGGTTTATCAACAACCAGGATTTCTATGACCGTTATGACCGTAACAAGGCAAAAGTGTATCTGGGAGAGTATGCGGCTCACCTGCCGGGACGCCCCAACAACATGGAAACAGCATTGGCTGAGGCCTTGTACCTGACTTCCGTGGAACGTAATGCTGATGTGGTGACTATGACTTCATACGCTCCTCTGTTGGCCAAGGAGGGACATACCCAGTGGAATCCGGATTTGATTTATTTCAATAATACGGAGGTGAAACCCACCGTAGGTTACTATGCGCAGCAGATGTACGGACAAAATGCGGGCAGTGAATACATCGCTTCTTCCGTGACTTTGGATAATGCACAAGATGCGGTGAAGAAACGGGTAGGTGTGTCGGTAGTCCGCGACGGAAAGACAGGAGATATGATCGTGAAACTGGTGAATCTGCTGCCGGTAGCGGTGAATGCGAAGGTGGAGCTCCCATCTTTGGAAGGAATGAACACCACTGCCGTAAAGACGGTTCTGGCAGGCAAGCCGACCGACAAGCAGGCTCGTCCTGTAGCCGGTACAATGGAAGTAAGCGAGAAATTCGGATATGAATTGCCGGCTTATTCATTTACGGTAATCCGGATAAACAAGAATGAAAAATAACAATAGATAAATAAACATGAAGAAATTACTGACTTTGTTGCTGGCAGTCCTGCTGCTGGCGGGATGTGCCGGCAATAAGTCCGGAACATTCGAAGCGGGCAAGAATACCTTTCTGCTGAATGGGAAACCGTTCGTGGTCAAAGCGGCAGAGGTGCATTATCCACGCATTCCCCGTGAATACTGGGAACATCGTATCGAAATGTGTAAAGCCTTGGGCATGAATACGCTCTGTCTATATGTTTTTTGGAATTTGCATGAGGAAACTCCCGGCAATTATGACTTTACAGGCAACAAGGATATTGCGGCTTTCTGTAAATTGGCTCAGAAGCATGGCATGTACGTCATTGTGCGTCCTGGCCCGTATGTATGTGCGGAATGGGAAATGGGCGGTCTGCCTTGGTGGCTGCTGAAGAACGACAGCGTGCAGCTTCGCACTCTCGATCCTTTCTATATGCAGCACGTGGGAGCCTTTATGCATGAAGTGGGCAAGCAATTGCAGGATTTGCAGATTACCCGTGGCGGTAACATCATCATGGTGCAGGTGGAAAACGAATATGGTTCGTATGGCACGGACAAGCCCTATGTGTCTGCCATCCGTGACACGGTACGCGCCGCAGGCTTCACCGAAGTGCCTTTGTTCCAATGTGACTGGAGTTCTAATTTCCTGAATAACGGTTTGGATGATTTGCTTTGGACTGTAAACTTCGGTACGGGAGCCGATATCGACAAGCAGTTTGCCAAACTGAAAGAAGTACGTCCTGACGCTCCACTGATGTGCAGTGAATTCTGGAGTGGATGGTTTGACCACTGGGGACGTAAGCACGAAACCCGTGACGGACAAATCATGGTGGATGGTCTGAAAGAGATGATGGACAAAGGCATTTCCTTCAGTCTGTACATGACTCACGGAGGAACGACCTTTGGCTGGTGGGGCGGTGCTAATAATCCGGCTTATTCGGCTATGTGCAGCAGTTATGACTATGATGCTCCTATCAGCGAAGCGGGCTGGACCACCGACAAATATTTCGCCTTGCGCAATATGTTGAAGGATTACATGGACGAAGGCCAGACATTGCCCGAAGTTCCCGAAGCCTTACCGGTAATGGAAGTTCCGGCTATCAAATTCACTCAAGTGGCTCCGCTGATCAACAACCTTCCCGAACCGAAGCAGACAGAGGAGATCCGGCCGATGGAGAAATTTGACCAGGGTTGGGGAAGTATTCTGTATCGTACCCGTCTGCCGGAAGATGTGAAAGCAGGAACCATTTTGAAAATTACCGAACAACATGACTGGACACAGATCTTTGCCGACGGGAAACTGTTGGGGCGTCTGGACCGCCGTGGCGGAGAGCAGGAGTTGACATTGCCTGCATTGAAAGCCGGAACTCAGCTTGATTTATTGGTGGAAGCCATGGGACGTGTGAACTTTGACAAATCCATTCACGACCGTAAGGGAATCACCGAAAAAGTGGAACTGGTGAACGGTAAGAATGCTGAAACGTTGAAAGGCTGGACTGTTTATAATCTTCCCGTAGATTATGAATTTGTATCTTCCCGGAATTTTCAGGATATGAACTCGTCTGCCGCCTGTGGCATAGAAAAAAATGATGAAAGTGTTCCGGCCTACTATCGCGCCACTTTTACCTTGGATAAGGTGGCTGATACATTCCTGAATATGGAGTCATGGGGAAAAGGTATGGTATGGGTGAATGGCCGTGCCATGGGACGTTTCTGGGAGATCGGTCCTCAGCAGACTCTGTTCATGCCGGGGTGCTGGCTGAAAAAAGGAGTGAACGAAATCATTGTTCTTGACTTGAAAGGTCCGAAAGAGGCGACCATCGTCGGATTGGACAAACCTATCTTGGATATGCTTCGCGTAGCTGTTCCAGAAACGCATCGTAAACAGGGGCAAACCATTAAACTGGAGAAGGAAACACCGGTAGCTGCCGGTACTTTCAAACCAGGTAACGGTTGGCAGGAAGTGAAAGTACCTGCTACGAAAGGACGTTACTTCTGTCTGGAAGGCTTGGCTTCCTTTGATAATACCAATATTGCTGCTATTGCGGAGTTTGACGTGTTGGATGAGAAAGGACAGAAAATCTCTCGTGAAAACTGGAAGATTATTTATGCCGACAGCGAGGAGACCCGTAGCGGCAACCGCACAGCCGATAAGATCTATGACCTGCAGGAAAGTACTTTCTGGCAGACGGTGGACAATACAGCTTATCCCCATCAGGTGGTGATAGATCTCGGCAAGGAATATAACGTGACTGGTTTTCGTATCCTGCCGCGTGCGGAACAAGGAGCTCCAGGCATGATTAAAGATTATAAGGTATATGTAAAAACAACCGGTTTCGGTTATTAAAATGAAGGTGCTACAGAAGAAAAATAAAACACAGATGTAAGGAGAAGATTCCAAAAGTAGGAAACTTGCAGATAGAACAGTTATCGGATACTTTAGCAAATTTTAAAAATTACTAGAGTATCCGATTTCTTTTTTATAATTTTGTGGCGGTCTATGATTCTAATAGAAAGCACAATGAAATATATATTGACCTTTATACTATCTTTTCTCTCTTTCTTGGTGTGTTCTCAGAACATAACTATTACAGATATTCCTACCATTGACCAGTTGCCGGTAAATGCTATTCATCGTGTTTTCAGAGACAGTGAAGGATATATGTGGTATGGCACGGTGAACGGATTATGTCGTGACGACGGCTATCATGTAAAGGTGTTTCGTTCGGACATTGATACTCCGGGGCTATTAGAGGACAACTTGGTAGAATGTATCGCTGAGGATAAGAAAGGAAATATATGGTTCGGTACAGACAAAGGGGCATATATTCTTAATAAATCGGATTACAGTGTACATCCTATAGATCCGAAGCGTCTGAAGAATATTCCAGTGATGTATCTTTATGCTACCAGTGACGGCTCTATGTGGCTGGGGTATCGCTCTGTATTGGCTAAATATGATACCAACGGGCAGTTGGTTAAAGAATATCCTATCCGGAATGAACACGGAGGAGCCTCCATCTCCGGATTTTGTGAGAGTCGCAACCATGAAATTATTATTTCTGTGTGGAATGGTCGGGTATATCATCTGGACAAAGAAAAAGATGAGTTTATCCCTTATCCCGATAAGATGAGAAGTCGAAATCCTACGGTGATGGTTCAGGATAATGAACAGGATTATTTTTGGTTGGCTACCTGGGGGGATGGCGTGGTACGTTTCGATCCTTCGGCCCCAGGGGATTCCATGTTTGTATACTCTGAAATACCGGTCAATGCGGCCGGTGAGGAGGACGGACTCATCCTCAGTCTGGCACAGGATGATAAACTGGGATATATCTGGTTGACTACCGGCCACGATTTCATGGCTTTGCAAATTCAACCGGACCGGACGTTGAAGCAGTTGAAATTTCCGGCAGGACTTTTGCCTGTCAACCACATGCTGGTAGAGGTCTTGAAAGGAAAGGAATGTTTGTGGGTATCAGCTTTTGACCGTCCTAGTTTCATCCTACATCTGATGGATAATATAACCAAAGATTATGCTTTGCCCGCTTTGGCGGACAGGGTAAACCGCAGTCCGGCCATAATGGCTTTGTGTGATGATGGAGATGGCATGATGTGGATGATGCAGGAACGAACTGGTCTTGCACTGTATGACTTGAAACAGGATAAAGTGAAAATCTATTCGGATTTTCCCGCACTTGCTTCTTTGCCTTTGAATAATGGACGAGAGATGACGAGAGCACGCATCAATAACGGGGTCTGGGTGGCGAAGGATTTGAATAGATGGGTCTATGGCATGGCTCGTCAGGGAATGGAGATGCATCTGAAAGATGTTATCGACTTGAACGGACAGGTGGAACAGAATGCTACAGTGACAAAATTATATGAAGACTCGCATGGAATCTTGTGGATAGGCTTGAGCAAAGGACTTTGTAGCTATGATGTTCGTCAGAAAAGAGTCAAACGGGTTTATCCGGATGTGGGTCATGTGATGGGGATAGTCGAAAATAAGGAAGGACTGATATGGATTTGTACTCAGGACAACGGTTTGTTTCAGACAACGGCAGATGAAAAACTGCGTTCTTTTAAATTAGAAAAGAACTTCTCCTGTCTGTCTATCGCTCCTGATGGGATTTTGTGGTTGGGAACTTGTGACGGAGGGGTCTACTCTTATGACCCTTCAGAGAATAAGTTGCTTTGTTATAATGGGGCCTGCGGCATGAATGGTAATCAGGTGAACCAGATAGTGGCTGATGCATATAATCATATTTGGATTGATACGAACCAGAAACTGATAGAATTTAATCCTCGTAACGGTTCGTTCCGCACCTATCTTACCACGGATGGTTCTATCTTGTTGCATCGCTTTCTTCCCACTGCTGTTTGTCAAGCAAAAGATGGCAATATTTATTGGGGCGGCATTCCGGGTATTTGCATGGTTACTCCATCAAACGGGTTGGAAAGAAAGGCTAGTGCAGTGAAGACCAAGATAACTGATATAAAGTTGCAAGGAGAATCATTGATATTCGGAGATAGAAAGAGTAGCAATTCCATTAACCGGATAGAATTGCATCCCGATGATCAGAATTTGGAAATTAGTTTTTCTTCTCTTAACCACCGTTATGCTTCAAAGATACGCTATGCTTATCGGTTGATAGGAGTGGACAAAGCGTGGGTATATGTGGAAGGTGGAAAAAACTCGGCTTTTTATAATCATCTGAGTAAGGGCACTTATACTTTTCAGGTGAAAGCGACGGATGAAAATGGTCTTTGGAGTAAAGAGGTAACTGAACTGACTATCCGACGCCTTCCTGCTTTTTATGAAACTTGGTGGGCGTATTTGTTCTATGTATTGATAGTGATGGGTGTATCCGGTTATAGTCTGTATCTTTATCTGAAGCGCGTGGACCGTAAGAATAATGAAATGTGGGCGGACAGCAAGGAGATGATTAAAATGCGTATTTATTTGGATAGTAAGGTGAATTTGCCTGAACCTGAGTTTGTACAACTGGACAAACTTCTATTGGAGAAAGCGGTAAAAGCCGTGGAAGATAACCTTACTGAGCCTGATTTTGATGTGACAGCTCTAGCTGATGCCATGAATATGTCCCGTTCTACTTTGACCCGTAAATTGAAAGCCATAACAGGTCGAACTCCATTGGATTTTATCCGGAACATCAAGATGAAGCATGCCAGACACATGTTGGAAGATAAAGACAAAAGTGTAACAGAGGTTGCCGCTACGTTGGGGTATTTTAATCGGAAGTATTTCACCACTTGCTTTAAAGAGGAATTTGGAATGACTCCCAGTGAGTTCCAGAAATCACAACACGAAGAATAAACATCTTCCCGTCCTTTAATTGTTGCAAATAGGGGGTACAAATGCGTCAAGTTATAGCTAGAGCCATTTGTATCCCCTGTTAGCATGGTTCTTCACCTGTATTTCTATTTCCTATTTCATTCTTTTGCCACAACCTTTTACGGGGAGAAAAACACATCTTCTTCATTCATTCCCGCAGTAAAGGTATGTATAACTTTAAATTTAATATAGAATGAAACATTTGTTTTTGTTGCTTACTCTGTTAAGCTTTTCATTAACAGCCTTAGCCCAGCAAAAAGTGACGGGTAAGGTGAAGGATTCTTCCGGCGAGCCTGTCATAGGAGCCAGTGTTGTCGTAAAAGGCAATAATACCATGGGAACGATTACGGATTTTGATGGAAACTTTATGTTGGATGTTCCTACAAAGAGTGTATTGGTTATTTCTTATATTGGTTATGTCACTCAGGAAGTTCCGACAGCAGGAAAAAAATCATTAGAGATTATTTTAAAAGAGGATACCAAGACCTTGGACGAAGTGGTGGTGATTGGTTACGGTACACAGCGTAAAGGGGATGTAACCAGTTCTGTAGCTAGTGTGAAAGCCGATAACTTTGTAAAAGGAGCCGTGAAGGATGTGGGACAGCTGATTCAAGGAAAAGTAGCCGGTCTGGCTATCACAAATCCTAATGGTGACCCGACGGGAAGTACTCAGATACGTCTTCGTGGTACAAATACCATTGGTGGAGCCAATACAGCCCCCTTGGTGTTGATTGATGGAATTCCGGGCGAACTCGGTACTGTGGCTCCGGAAGATGTGGAGAGTGTGGATGTGCTGAAGGACGGTTCTGCTGCCGCTATCTATGGTACGCGCGGTACGAATGGTGTGATTTTGATTACTACCAAACAGGCTAAAGGAGTGGATATCAACCAGGTGGAGTATAATGGTTACGTCAGTACTTCTCTTATTGCCAAGAAATTGGATATGTTGAATGCGGATGAGTTCCGTACCCTTTATCCCGACCAGGATCATGGGGCTGATACGGACTGGATTGATGAGATTAGCCGTACGCCGATCAGCCACGTTCACAACTTGTCATTGATGGGTGGTAACTCAAAGACTAATTATATTGCCAATTTGAACTATGCTTCTCGTCAAGGGATCATGAAAAAATCAGATTTCGAAAGTTTTCAAGGACGTATTGAGGTGACTCACCGTATGTTTGATGATAAGTTGAAATTGAAATTCGGTTTGTTTGGTAAGAAAAATCAAATGGAATCTACAACTAGTGGGGGTAGCTTCAGAGGTTGGGTATATGGTCAGGCAACTCGTAGAAACCCGACTGATCCGGTAAGAAATGAGGATGGTACATGGAATGAGAATGTGAGCAAATTCGAATATGAGAATCCGTTGGCTTTGTTGTATGAGGCTGAAGGAAATGTAAAAAAGACTCAGTTGCGTTACAATGGAAATATTGTTTATAATCCTATCAAAGATTTGACTCTTTCTGCCGTATTCTCTTATATTCGTGACAATATGAACCGTGGCTACGGCGAGACTTTGAGCCATATTTCTGCTTTGCGTGATGGATTGGCAGGTTGGTCTTCGGTAGGTGCTTATACCAAGATGGAGAAGTTGATGGAACTTACTGCACAATATAACAAAGAAATCGGTGCGCATAAATTCAGTGTCTTGGGTGGTTATAGTTACAATGAAACAGATTTTGAAGAACTTTGGATTGATAACTATGGTTTTCAGGATGATTATTTTGGCGGATGGCATAATATTGGCATCGGTTCTGCTTTGAAAGACGGTAAAGCGAACATCGGCTCAAAGAAAACTCCTACAAATTTGATCGGCTTTTTCGGTCGTGCCACCTATTCATTCAAGAATCGTTATTTGTTGATGGGAGCCCTTCGTTATGAAGGAGCCAGTCAGTTATGGGGTACTGATAATGCATGGGGACTTTTCCCGTCCGTATCTGTAGGATGGAGAATTACCGAAGAAGCATTTATGAAGAATCAGAAGATTTTTGATGACTTGAAACTTCGTGTGGGATATGGTGTGACAGGTTCACAGCCTAAAGATCCTTTCCTGGGTGTGGCTATGTTGAAATATGGATCGTATGCTTTTGTAAATGGAAATTGGATACAGACCATCGTTCCGGCATCCAACCCGAATCCTGATTTGAAATGGGAGGAAAAGAAAGAAACTAATATTGGTTTGGACTTCGTTTCATGGGGTGGCCGTTTGTCCGGTTCTATTGATTATTATAACCGTGATGTGGATGGTTTGATATACGAATATGGAGTACCGACTCCTCCGAACTTGTATAATAAGACAATGGCCAATGGGGGTACAATGAGAAATCGTGGTGTGGAAGTGTTGGTGACTGTGGTTCCTGTTCAGAATAAAGATTTTGAATGGAGCACTACCGGAACATTCTCTTTGAATTCTAATAAGCTAATCAGTTTGTCTGGCAGTATCTTTAAGTCGGATTACGACTATTTTAATACGGGTACGGTGGAATACTCCGGTCAGGTAGCCGATTCTCACAGAGTACAGGTGGGTGAAAGTATCGGTAATTTCTATGGTTTTAAAGTAGTGGATGTAGACAGTGAAGGGCGTTGGATCTATGAAGACAGGAATGGTGAGCTGGTGAACTATAAGGACTTTACTCATGCTCCTGAAGATAAACATGTGATTGGTAACGGTCTTCCTAAATGGTATGCAGGATGGAACAATACTCTTCGTTATAAAAACTTCGACTTGAATGTGACTATGCGTGGCGCGTTTGGCTTCCAGATAATCAATGGTGGACGTATGAATTACGAGAATGTAAAGAACAGCCGTTTTGAAAATCGTTTGAAATCTGTGAATGACTTGGTGTTTGGCAAGCATACGTTGAGCCCGGAAGTGGAACCGGAATTCAACAGCTATTATGTAGAAGATGGTGACTACTGGAAGATTGACAATATAACCTTGGGATATAGTTTCGGTCAGGTAGGTAAATATATAAAGTCACTCCGTGTCTATGGTTCGGTATTGAATGCTTTGACTATAACCGGATATAAAGGTATTGATCCGGAAGTATCAACAGACGGCTTGACTCCGGGATATGATACACGTGACAGATATCCGAGTGTTCGCTCATTTACTTTCGGCGTTAATGTGAAATTTTAATGAACTAAAAAGGAATTGAAGATGAAAACAAATATAAAATTATGGACAATGGGACTGATGACAGCCGCATTGTTGGGAAATACAGCTTGTACTGATTTACTGCATGAGAGTTATGGGCAGGTAGTGTCTGAGGATTACGTGCCGAAAACGGAGGAAGATGTCAGTTATCTGGTAAATGCCGCTTATATACCTTGGCGCGAAACGTTATTGCAATGGAACGGAGTGGTTCGTGCACAGGAATTATGTGCGGATCAGGATGTTCTTCCCGCTCGCGATGGTATTGGATGGGTAGACGGTTATATCTATAAAAGATGGCATCAGCATACTTGGACTACCGAGGATGACGGTGTACTTCAAGGATGGGAACGCACGTACAATGGTGTGAATACCTGTAACCGTATTTTATCTCAGATAGAAGAAGGTGTGATCAGTGTGGATGGAGAAACGAAAGAAAAGTTGATTGCCGAATTGAAAGTACTGAGGGCTTCCTATTATTATATTTTGATTGATTTGTATGGTAATGTGCCCATTGTGACAGACTTTAAAGATACTTCATTACCGCAACAGTCTACTCGCAAAGAGGTCTTTGACTTTATTGTGAAAGAAATAACAGAGAATATGGATTTGTTGTCCGAAACGCCGAGAGGTTATTATTATGGACGTTTCAATAAGTGGGCGGCCCATGCATTGCTGGCTAAAATATATTTGAATGCTGAAGTCTGGTCGGGTACTGCTCAGTGGCAGAAATGTATCGACGAGTGTGATATCGTGATTAATTATGCCGAGAAGTCCGGAGAATATGCATTGGAAAATAATCAGAAGGATGTTTTTGTAACGCATAATGAGAATTCCAAAGAAATAATCTTTGCATTGCCGTTTGATGAAATTTATGTGACGGGATGGAATGATTTTGATTTCCACATGTACACTTTAGCACCTGAAAACCAGGAAACTTATCAGTTGACTGCACGTCCTTGGGGTGGTGTGTGTGCAGTGCCTCAGTTTATTAATTCTTTTGATAAGGATGACGCACGTTTGGAGGCTAACTATATTCAAGGCCAGCAATATACCTATTCCGGTGAAATCTTGAAGCGTAGTATTGATGGAAAGCCATTGATTTATACGGTAGATGTCCCTTCTATTGACCAGTCGGATGTGGATGATGGTTTCCGTTGGGGTAAGTTTGAATATGCCACCGGTATAACAAACCGCTTGAGTAATGACTGGCCGTTGTTACGTTATGCGGATGTATTGATGATGAAAGCGGAGTCATTGATGCGTTTGGGCAAATCGGGAGCAGGTGCTTTGGTGACTCAGGTACGTGAACGTGCCTTTAAGAATGAGCCTGAAAAAGCGCAAGTTACAGATGCAGAATTGATGGGAGGAAGTGTATATGATTATGGCCGAAGAGATAGTTATAAGGCAGAACATGATGGTGGAGCGGATATTAAATATGGTCGTTTCCTTGATGAGTTAGGTTGGGAGTTTTGTCAGGAAGGACGCCGCCGTCAGGATATGATTCGTTTTGGAATCTTCACCACGAAAGCTTGGTTCTCTCATGATAAGAGTGATGAAACCAAAAATCTGTATCCTATTCCAAATAAAGTATTGTTGACCAATAGCAATCTGAAACAGAATCCGGGATATTCTAAATAATCAGGTTATTTCATCCGGTGGAATTTACTTTGGATTTTCACAAAATAGTTCCATCGGATGCTCTTTGTTTAATCATAGGTTGTTCAATAGGATTTTTTTAAGGAGTAAAAGATTGTTTTCATTTATTCCATTAATTTTGCAAGGAAATAAGACTTTGAAATAAACCCCTAATTATGAATTTACTTAAAATCATTTTGTCCACTTCCGCTTTTGCCATAGCTTCAGTAGCTTTGCATGCTCAGTTGCCCACAAAAGTAGAAAGTTTTCCGGTTAGGGATGTGCGGCTCACCGCCAGCCCTTTCAAACATGCAGAGGATATGGATATCCGTTATCAGCTGGGAATAGACCCCGACCGTTTGTTAGCTCCTTATTTGAAGGAGGCTGGTCTGTTCCCTAAAGCCGAAAATTATACTAATTGGGAAAATACAGGACTGGACGGACATATTGGCGGACATTATTTGTCGGCCCTTTCCTATATGTATGCCGCTACAGGCAATCAGGAGATCAAGGTTCGTTTAGATTATATGATAAGTGAACTGAAACGTTGTCAGGATGCCGCCGGTGACGGTTATCTGTGCGGAGTTCCAAACGGGCGCAAAATGTGGAAAGAAATAGAAGAAGGGAACATTCGTGCCTCCGGTTTCGGACTGAACGATCGTTGGGTTCCTCTTTACAATATTCATAAAATGTATGCCGGCCTTCGTGATGCAACTCTTCAGACAGGTAGTAAGGAAGCAAAAGAAATGTTGGTGAAACTCACTGACTGGATGATTCGTCTGATATCCAAACTGAGCGATGAACAGATACAGGATATGTTGCGCAGCGAACATGGAGGACTGAATGAAACATTCGCCGATGTAGCCGCTATCACCGGCGACAAACGTTACTTGAAACTAGCTCATCAGTTCTCTCATCAGACTGTGTTGCAGCCTTTATTGAAACAAGAGGATAAATTGACCGGCATGCACGCCAATACCCAAATACCGAAAGTGATAGGTTTCAAACGTATTGCCGATTTGGAAGGCAATCGGGACTGGAGTGAGGCTGCCCGTTATTTTTGGGAAACAGTAGTAGACCATCGCAGTATCACCATCGGAGGTAACAGTGTGCGTGAGCATTTTCATCCGGCTGATGATTTCAGCAGTATGCTCACCAGTGAACAGGGGCCTGAAACTTGTAACACTTATAATATGCTCCGCCTTACAAAAATGTTGTATGAAACGAGTGCGGACGCTCATTTGATGGATTATTACGAACGGGCGCTTTATAACCATATCCTTTCCACACAAGATCCTGTACAAGGTGGTTTTGTTTATTTCACCCCGATGCGTGCCGGTCATTATAGAGTCTACTCGCAACCTCAGACCAGTTTCTGGTGTTGTGTGGGATCGGGGATGGAAAATCATGCTCGCTATGGTGAAATGATTTATGGACACAAGGATAATAATCTGTATGTCAATCTTTTCATTCCCTCTACCTTGCGTTGGGGAGATATCCATATTGAGCAACAAACGGCTTTCCCCGATGAGGAAGGGACAACTCTTGCTGTTTCTCCGGAAAAGGGAGAGAAGGAATTCACACTTCTTTTCCGTGTTCCCGAATGGACGAATCCGGAAGCATTACGCTTGTCTGTCAACGGTGAACAACAGAAAGTAACGGTCAAAGAGGGATATGTTAGTTTGAACCGTACTTGGTCAAAAGGTGACAAAGTGAGATTGGAACTGCCGATGCATCTGCGTGCCATTGCATTGCCGGATGGTTCTGCCAACTATTCCATCTTATACGGACCGATTGTGCTGGCCGCCCAATTGGGCAAGCAAAATCAGGATGGTATGTTCGCCGATGACAGTCGTGGCGGACACATAGCCGCCGGGCCCCGTCTGCCTTTACAAACGATGCCTGTCATGGTGGGGGATAAGAATGATATTCTCTCTCATCTGAAGAAAGTGGAAGGCAAACCGTTGACATTTGCGTTGACCGGAGTCTATCCCGAACGTTATGAGGGCATGATTGTGGAACCGTTTTTCCGTTTATACGAGTGCCGGTATATGGTTTATTGGCCCGTCCTGTCCAAACAGGAGTTGCAGGCAAGGCAGGAACAGTTAGCGAAAGAAGAGAAGGAACGTGCCGCATTGGATGGTATTACTACCGACAAGGTGATTTGTGGGGAACAGCAACCGGAAAGCGACCATTTCATCCGGATGGAGAACTCTCGTATGGGGGATGATGAAGGTGTTCATTGGCGCGAGACAACCGGTTGGTTCAGTTATCGTATGAAGACGAATGGAAAACCTGTCCATAAGGTCCGTATCCTGTTCCGTCCTGAGATTCGTAAGGATGCAAAAGTATGGATAAACGGGCAGGAAGTAGGTAAATTAGCTGACAAACCAGCTTCGGATTTGTCGGTTGGCATAGTTGACGTGCCTGTATCTATGCAATCTGATGATCAGTTGGAAATAAAGATTGGTAGAGGAAATGAGAAAGTGACTCCGCATATTTATGAGGTGCGGTTGGTGACTGAATAAATACATGCTTTAAAGTAATAAAAACGATCATGCCTTATGGGTATGATCGTTTTTTATTTCTTTTTATAAATGAAGTACCTGTTTGCTATCTGTCTTTCCGAAAAGATTCTCTATTTTTGCAGGAAACAAACCGAACAGCTAATGAAAGTTCTCCATACAGCAGACTGGCATCTGGGCCAGACCTTTTATGAATACGACCGCCGGGAAGAGCATTTCCATTTTCTAGAATGGCTGAAACAGCAGATAAAACAGCATGAAATAGATGTATTGCTGATAGCGGGCGATGTATTCGACAGCCCAAATCCTTCAGCAGAATCTCAACGAGTGTATTATCGTTTTTTAAGAGAAGTCACATCTGAGAACCCTTCTTTACAAATTGTCATCATTGCCGGAAATCATGACTCGGCAGCTCGTCTGGAGGCCCCCAATCCTTTATTGGAGGATATGAATATCATTGTTCGTGGCACGGTGCGGCGCAATGCGGAAGGCGACATAGATCTGCAACACCTCATTGTTCCCCTTTATACAGAAGGAAAAGTGACCGCTTATTGTCTTGCCGTTCCCTATCTGCGTCAGGGTGATTACCCTTCGGCAGAGAATTACTCAAAGGGAGTCCAGCAGCTTTATGAACAGCTTTTCAACAAAGTGAAAGAGAAGGGAATTCCCGTTGTCGCCATGGGACATCTGCAAGCCACAGGCTCGGAAATCTCGGAAGACGACCGATCGGAACGTACTGTTATCGGCGGCTTGGAATGTGTATCCCCCGATGCCTTTAATGAAGCCATTACTTATACCGCATTGGGGCATCTGCATCGCTCCCAACGTGTATCCCATCGGGAGAATGTGCGTTATTCCGGAACTCCTATGCCTATGTCTTTTGCTGAGAAGAATAATGCATCCGGTGTAGTCATGGTAACGATAGATACGGAGGGTACAAATATTGAAAAATTGGAATTCCAGCCATTGGCCGGTTTAGTAAGTATTCCCCCCGAAGCTCGTCCGTTGGAAGAAGTGTTGCAAGTCATTGGTGAATTGCCTGACGGTGATGTCACGTTGCGTTCACCTTATCTGGAAATCAAGATCTTAATGACTGAACCCGAGCCTTCTTATAAATATAAGATTGAGGAGGCCTTGAAAGGGAAAGCAGTCCGTTTGGCACGCATCGCCGCTATGCTTCCACAGAAAAAGGCAAGTGGTATTGCCGCCACTTCCTATGAGGAATTGCAGAGCATCCGTCCGCTGGATATGGCACTGGATGTCTTTAAACGAAAATATGGAGGGACGGAGATGCCCGATACCATGAAACAATTGTTGGAAAGTGTGATCAAGGAGGCCGGAATATGAAAATAGTAGCGATAAGAGGGAAGAATCTAGCCTCATTGGAAGGCGAATTTGTTATTGACTTTACCGTTGAGCCTTTATGTTCGGCAGGTATATTCGCCATTACAGGCAGTACCGGAGCCGGAAAGTCAACCTTGTTGGATGCCTTATGCTTGGCCTTGTTTGATTGTACGCCGCGTATGAACAAGGCGAAAGAGAATAACGTTTCTGTTATGGATGTCGCCGACAGGGGAATTGCTCAAAACGACAGCCGTTCCATCCTTCGTCGGGGTACGGCCGAAGGTTATTCGGAAGTGGACTTTGTAGCTTTGACAGGGGAGGTTTTCCGCTCACGTTGGACGGTGCGACGTTCGCGTGGCAAAGTGGATGGTTCCTTGCAAAAAGTGGAAATGACATTGACTAACCTCACTTCAGGAGTAGAACAGCAAGGAACAAAGACAGAATTATTATCTCACATCAGTAAATTAATCGGGCTTTCTTTTGAACAGTTTAACCGTTCTGTATTGCTGGCTCAAGGTGACTTTGCCACCTTCCTGAAGGCTCGTCAGACTGACAAAGCCGAAATCTTGGAAAAGTTGACCGGAACCGAAATTTACTCACGTATCTCTGCTTCCATCTATGAACGCACCAAGCGGGCGGAAGGTGAATATAAATTATTGCAAGAACGTATCAAAGGCATTGAGTTGTTGACAGAAGAGCAATTACAGCAACTTTCAGCTGAAAAGGAAGAATTACAAGTTCGCTTGTCCGTTTCGAAGAAAAAAGAGGAAACCCTGTCCGGCAAGTTGAAATGGCTGGAAGAAGAAGGACGCTTGAATACAGGTTGCATACAGGCGGAAGAAACACTTTCGGTTGTCAGAAAAGAAATAGAAGCAGCCCGTCCGCGTTATGAACTGTTGTTCCGTATAGAGCAGGCGCAGGATATCCGCGATGTGTATATGGAACAACGTAATGCCCGGCAACAGACTACTGCCGGACGTTCCCGATTGAACGAAATACAGGTTGCCATACAGAAAAATGCTGCTTTGCAAACTTCCGCGACCGCACAGTGGGAAGCTGCTCAGAAGGCGCAAACGGAATTCAAGGCTTATCTGTTACAACAAGAACCACAATTGGATAAGGCTAGAGCATTGGATGTGCAATTGGCAGAAAATAGAAAACAACTGGTGGAAAGCCGGAAGGAAGTGGCTTTGGCATTACAAGCTAAGGATAATTTGCATCAATCTATCTGTAGGACTGAAAAGGAAATAAGTCTGTTGGCAGAGAAGCAAAACATTTTGCAAACTTGGTTTGAGCGATATACTGCTTATTCCCAACTTATTCCGGCTGTTGAATTGATAACCAGTTTGCTTAGTAATTTGGAAATAGCAAAGACGCAGACTCTGTCGAATCAGCAGTTGCTGGAGAAAGTAAGGAATGCGAATGAAATGGAGGAACAACGTTTGAAATCCGTACAACAAGAGGCCGAGCGCCTGAACCGTCTGTTGCCGGCAGAAGTTCTGTTGCTCCGTGCGCAGTTGGAGGAGGGAAAACCTTGCCCTGTTTGCGGCAGTCTTCATCATCCGATGAGGGAACAGATCAATGTCCAATCCTTGCAGGAAGAAGAACTGAACCATGCCAAAGAACAGGTTGCTAAGGAAATGGAACAACTGAAGAATACGTTGAATGCCCGTCAACTGGAGATGGCCCGTCTGTCCACCTTGATTGAGAATTATACAGTACAAAGTGAAGATATCTTGAAAAAAGTTGAAACCTGCGTTTCCATTATTCCTACTTGGAAGGATTTATTGGAGCAGGGAACGTTGAAACGTTATGTCCAGCAATTCGGCAGGCAATGGAATACCCGTCTGCAGGAGCAGACCGAAATAAAAGAGGCTCTTACCTCAAAATCTGCCCAAAGGGATAGTTTGAAAAATGAAGAGGCAAATGCTATTCGTTTGTACGAAGAGAAAAAACAGAAAGAAGAAAAGCAACAGACTGAACTGGAAGAACGCACTTGTCTGCGCGCCTCTCTGCTGAATGGCGAACTTACCGAAAAGGTCGTTGCAAACAATGTTAAACGACAAAAGGAATTGGAACAACAACAGGAAAAAGCAATGAACTTGCATCATTCTCTAACCGTACAAGCAGAATCTTACAAAGGGCAGATCGCGCAGTTGGAAAAGGAATTAGTCCGTCTGATTGCTGTTTTGCAACAAGACGAGTTGAAAATAAACGAGTGGCTCACTCTTCAAAAGGAAACGTATGCCGAGTTGGAACAATTGCTTTCCAAAGACAAAAACTGGATACTGGCTGAAAAACAAGCATTGAGTGCATTGAAAGAGAAGGAAACCGTTTTTCAGGCAGTCCTTTCAGAGCGAAGACAGAAAAAGGAGGAACATCAGCAAGCTCCCTTGAAACCGGATATCACGGAGAGCAGGGAGTCGCTGGCTGAAACATTGACAGCCTGCACCGCCGCCAAAGAAGCGGAAACCGGGCGCTTGGCTCAAATAGAAGTGACGATACAGAATCATATAAAAGGTATAGAACGTATAGCCGGCATTAAGAAGGAATTGGAGGAGAAAACTTCCATCTACGAGAATTGGGCGAAACTGAATGAGTTGTTCGGTTCCCAAACGGGGACTAAGTTTAAGGAAATAGCTCAAGGCTATACGCTCGATGTTCTTTTACTTTATGCCAACAGGCATTTGCAGGATCTTGCCCCCCGTTATGAATTGCAGCGTATTCCGGACACGCTGGCCTTGCAGATTGTGGATCTTGATATGATGGGTGAGGTACGTAGTGTCCATTCCCTTTCGGGTGGGGAGTCTTTCTTGGTATCTCTCGCTTTGGCATTGGGCTTGTCTTCCTTGTCCTCCAACCGGATGAATGTGGAGTCGCTGTTTATTGACGAAGGTTTCGGATCATTGGATATGGACACCCTGCGCATTGCGATGGATGCTTTGGAACGGTTGCAGATGCAAGGGCGTAAGATAGGGGTGATTTCCCATGTGGCGGAGATGACGGAACGTATCCCCGCGCAGGTGCAGGTGGTGAAGACCGGAAGCGGAAGAAGCAAGGTGCAGGTGATGGGACAAATATAAGGATTGGGCTCCATTACAGATGATGAGTTATAAAGGCAAGTTATAAGGATAGAATGTAGCAAATGATATTCTATGTGGAAATATCTGTCATATTTCGTGTATGTGAAAATGCTTTGTATGGTTTGGTTATGAATTGTTTAAAAAAATGTTTTCAAACAAAAAACTCAAAAAAAGTTCTTGACATTGTTGTTTTTTTGGTAAAATACATGTATGTTTGGAATGTTCATCAAAATGGACAAGGAATTATAAACAAAAGCGTTTAGCTGGTTCTGTATAAGTGAAAAGTCGAAATTTCCCGGAAAGTACCAAGAACAGCCATACGTTCAGCCTGCAATATTTAGCGGGGGGCGTTTCCTGTTTGTACCAAAGGCTTCGACTCCCGCACTTATAGACGAGGTTAATGCCCTTCCGCTTTTAATTTAGATGGGTTTGCACATAGGGCACAGCCTGGAGATTATATTATGACAAAAATAAACACGTGCAAATCTCGCTCTTACCTGAAAAGTATTATCAAACATTGGAACTCCACTGAAAAGAAATTTCCAATACAAGGCTGATATATAGATTCATGTGTCTGGTCTATATGTCATAAGTATCTGGTTTTTTCCTGGAAACCGATATTACTTCATATATAAATTCAATTCGGAACTACTTATAAATAAGATCATGGATAAGAAATCTGTAAAAATCAATGCTGAAAAAATATGGTATACACTGAATGAGGTGAAGTCTGTTTCAATATCCGAACTTGCAAGGATAC
>ERZ1504199.287-NODE-287-length-22737-cov-5.253681_pt1 | contig 22737 bp, 10 predicted proteins | sample MGYA00574889_ERZ1504199 | MGnify/ENA primary metagenome ERZ1504199 (study PRJEB39906, sample SAMEA3182081) | gut metagenome | biome: human; feature: gut; material: Stool; isolation source: human stools | place: Canada | collected 2012-12-04 ...
ATGTACAATTCCGCCCTGGTATGTATGTCACGGCACACATTCAGAAACAATAATTGACCAACTGTGACAACAGCATTGACATTTTATAACCGGTAACTCATAATTTACCACTATCTTTGTTGTATGATAGCCAAAGCAATAAAAAAAGATAAATATATACTTTCCACAGTCATCATCTCCTTAGCGGTTGCTGTACTGATTCATTTTCCTGAATCAGTATCTCTTTTCGACCGTTTCGAAAGTCATTCCTTATTCCCAGGGATGAAGTTTATAGATGTGGCAAACGAAATCCTGTTTACCTTTCTGTCGCTATTGTTACTTTTTGCCATCAATACCCGTTTGTTTCATTTCAATCAGGCTTCCATTAAAATTACAGGGACAAAGATTTTGCTTTCCTTTATCGTGACATGGATATTGAGTAACTTGTCAGGACAGTTTTTTGTTTTCCTTCACAGAACGTTTGATATTCCGGCCATCGATGCCATGGTACATCATTATTTGCATCCATTGCGAGATTTCATTGTGGCATGTCTCGTCACCAGTAGTTGCTGCATCATTCATCTTATATTCAAGCAGCAACTGGTACTTATCGAGAACGAACAGCTTCAGGCAGAGAATCTCCGCAATCAGTATGAAGTACTGAAGAATCAGCTGAACCCACACATGCTGTTCAACTCGCTGAATACCCTGCGTTCGCTGGTACGCGAAAATCAGGATAAAGCGCAGGATTACATTCAGGAACTCTCCCGGGTACTAAGGTATACTTTGCAAAGTAATGAGTCACAATGTGTCAGTCTCCGGGAAGAAATGGAATTTGTTTCCGCTTATATATTTCTATTAAAGATGCGTTTTGAGAACAATCTACAATTCGACATACAGATAAGCAATGCCTACGAAGAATATCTCCTCCCTCCAATGGCGGTGCAAGTGTTGATTGAGAATGCAGTAAAGCACAACGAAATCAGCAACCGGAAGCCGTTGACCATTCATATCACGACGGACGATAACGGCAATTTGTCTATCAGCAACGACATTCAGCCCAAATGGACTGCAACTTCCGGAACCGGCATCGGACTTGCCAACCTTGCCAAGCGATACAGGCTCTTGTTTAAACGGGATATACAAATAACGGAGGACAGGACAGAGAGTTTACAGTTTGTATTCCTTTGATTGAAAAATCACAACTAGAACAATAATCACCATGAAGATTGTCATTATAGAAGACGAAAAAGCAGCAGTACGAAACCTGACTTCACTGCTTAATGAAATAAAACCGAATGGAGAAATCGTGACCATACTGGATAGTATCAGTTCCACTATCGAATGGTTCAGTTCTCATCCGATGCCGGAACTAGTATTCATGGATATTCACCTGGCAGATGGTTCCGCCTTCGAGATATTCAATCATATCAATATTACTTGTCCGATTATCTTTACAACTGCCTATGATGAATATGCGTTACGTGCATTCAAAGTAAACAGCATCGACTACTTATTAAAACCCATCGGTAAGGAAGACATAGAACACGCTTTCGATAAGCTCCAAGGTTTACAGGATGCTGCTGACAAACACCAGTTTCCTTTTCCACAACAGGAGAATGAGCTACTGAAACTGATACATTCACTCCAAAAGCAGGAAAACTATAAAAGTCATTTCCTTATTCCTACCAAAGGAGACAAACTATTGCCTGTCTCTGTAGATATGATACAATTGTTTTATATTAAGGACTGTCAGGTCAAGGTAGTCTTAACCGATGAAACCGAATACTGTTTTTCTCAAACATTAGATGAACTTACGGAGTGTCTCAATCCTTCTCTTTTCTTTCGGGCTAACCGCCAATATCTTATTTCGCGAGAAGCTATTAAAGATATTGACTTATGGTTCAACAGCCGCCTGTCCATCAACTTGTATTATTCAGGAATCAAAGAAAAAATACTTGTCAGCAAAGCCCGAGTAGCAGAGTTTAAAGAGTGGTTCTCTAAGAGAAAACGTTGATTCCGAAGCATTGCCTTCTTAGAACAAATAGCAAAACAAAGTGTTTCGTGCCGTGAAACGATTGGTTTCAACTCTTGAAACAAGCAGTTTCACGGCATGAAACACTTTGTTTCTCACCGAGGAAACTTTAGTTTCAAGCCTCTGAAACTGCAGTTTCCCCTAATGGAAACTAAAGTTTCCCGCCTTGAAACCAAAGGTATCCCCTGTTGAAACTTCTATTTACATACAAGCTTATATTTATATGCAGGCATGTTCATTTCAAACGGTGATAGATGAATGATTAGGTGATAGGTGGAGAACAATCTATCACCACCCTGAAAGTTCGATGAACAAGGTGTTTCAGAAGGATGGTGATAGATTGAAAGATGATTTCCATTTTTACGTATGGAAAGTTAGAATATGTGCCATCATTCAATGACAGCTGCAAAGCCACCATTTCTAACCATCTTTATAGTTAGCTGCTCCCCGGCTTTCACTTGGGCTGACTTGCAACGATAATCCATCGCCTGACGTCCTGCGTTGATACCATCCTCAAAAGATGTCATTTGATAAGAGCGATCTTTATTCAAGAAATCTAACTTTATGGTAAATTCACGTTCCTTTTCACCATTGTTAGTCATTCCTCCTATAAACCACTTATCGCCTTTCCGTTTTGCTACAATGACATATTCACCTGCTTTAGCTTCCAGTGCCACAGTCTCGTCCCACGTTACGGGAACTTGTGTGATGAAACGGGTACAATCTTCATTACGATAATAAAGAGTAGGATTATCCGCCAACATCTGCAGACCACTTTCAAAAACCACAAAGAGTGCCAACTGATAAGCGCGTGTTCCGATACTTGCAGCATTGGGACGTTCCGACCGATACACATTAGGCTGCATACTAATCATCGCTCCGGGAGTATAATCCATCGGACCGACAGCATTACGCATAAACGGTAAATATAGACTATTATCCGGATAACAACCGCCCATTTGTTCCATGCCACGCACTCCTTCGTAAGACAGCACATTCGGATATTTATATTCCAGTCCGGCAGGTTTGAAAGAGCCATGAAAATCGACAAACAAATGATGTTTGGCTGCTTCCCGGGCTACCCGTTCGTAATAGTTGACCATCCACTGATCGCTTCTGTCCATAAAATCAATCTTAAGTCCTTTTACTCCCCATTCATTGAAAGTCTTGAAGAGATCAAAATTGTTTTCTACCGTCAACCATGTCAACCAAAGCACAATCCCTACATTTTTTTCTTTGCCATAACGAATCAACTCGTGCAAGTCTACTTTGGGATTAGGCGTATAAGGATCACGTGTACTTTTAGCCCAGCCTTCATCCATAATGATATATGGAATACCAAATTTAGAAGCAAAATCAATGTAATACTTATAAGTATCCAAGTTATAACCGGAAACAAAATTCACATCCGGTCCGTAAGGAGAAGCGTCATTCCACCATTCCCAGCTCACCTGTCCCGGCTTAATCCATGAAACATCCTGAAGTTGATTCTTTTCAGCCAGTTTATAAGTCATTGTATTCTCAATCAACTGCTTATCATTTTTACTTATCACAAAGTAACGCCAAGGATAATTTCTCGTACCTTTTGTTTTAGCAATGTAATCAGCTTCTTGAGTAATCTTCACGCTACGATCACTGTTTTCGGCAAACGCAAGCGGAGCTTTAGGAAAAACAGAGATTGCTCCGTTCGTACCCGTTCCTTTGAGAAACATACATGGATAATCAGCCAGATCCGACTCGCTGATTAATATTTTATAGTCTTTTTGCGTGTCAACCAATACCGGCAAAACAGCTATCCGTTCTTCAGGCTTCCACGCATTACTTTGAACATGTGTGTAAGGTTCCTCATAAGCTGTATGGAAGCCTCCCGGTTGTTGCAAGTGAAGAAGATAATCCGACGGGAAGTTGATAGCAAACTCTTCGTTCATTACTTCAACATCACCTTTTTGTGAGGTAATAAACCGGTAAGCAACTCCATCGTCAAAAGCACGGAATTCTACTGAATAATCTTTAAAGGTCAGTAGCAATTGATTATAACGATTATTGACTTTCGCACATTTCAAAGGAACAATAGGAGTTAATTGCTCGTCGACACTCGTACGTTTCTGACGGCGCAGTTTGGGATTTTGTCCCAACACCTGATTCCTCAATGTCAACTGAAGGGAATTGTCTTTCAACAATACATCTCCGTTATAATCTATACTATAATAGATTTTATCCGAGAGATTCAAGAACACTTTCAGCTCTCCATTGGGAGAAATTAACTCTAACTTATTCTGTGCACGAAGTAGTGATGCCAAGCACAAACACACAACTAACAGGAAATATCTTCTCATGGTTTAGATATTTAATTAATAATCGTTTTACAATGGCAAATGTAATAAAAACATCACTTCGTACTATCAAACGGACTGGGTAATACTCCTTCAAAAGTCATTTTCACTGGTTTGATATACCCGTTTTCATCAAATTAGCCTGATATTTCATTGTCTTTCCAGGCAACGACAAAGAAGGAGCTACTGCTTCATCTGATACCGCACGCTTATAGTTCGGTTTATTGCTCATGACAAAACGTAGTTTCACGCCATCACGTATATCCTCATATTTCAAATAAGATTTGTCATACTTCTTGCCGTTCACATACAATTCCTTTACATACACATTCTTCGGCGACCAATTATCTGCTACCATTTCAATCACCTTTCCGTTACTCATCCGAACAGTTATTGCCTCAACGCAAGGAGAACCGATGTTATACATATTGCTTGAAGGAGCCACCGGGTAAAAGCCAATGCAATTGAACATATACCAAGCCGACATCTGTCCGCAATCGTCATTGCCACTTAATGCATCCGGAGTATCGCCATAGAAACGGTCAACAATCGTACGGACCCACTTCTGACATTTCCAAGGTTCTTTCAAGTAATTATAAAGATACGCTACATGATGGCAAGGTTCATTTCCATGCCAATAAGCTCCGATACGGCCTTGAATATCATGTGCTCCCGGAATGTCATCCGGCAACTCTACCGTGAACAGTTCATCCAACCGGTTGCGGAACCAATCTTCGCCAGCTTCGTTCATATACCCTTGTACATCTTGTGGTACGTACCAGGTATATTGTACAGTAAAGCCTTCCGTAATATCCCCCCATCCATTTACAGATCCGGGACCCTGATAAGCCACCGGAGTAAACGGTGTACGCCAGTTTCCCTGACTGTCCTTGCCACGCATATACTTCGTTTCCGGATCAATCAAAGTCTGATAAGAGAGTGCACGATTCAAGAAATAACGATAATCATCCTCTTTACCCAAAGCCTTGGCAGCCTGTGCCATGCAATAATCATCATACGCATATTCCAATGTTTTAGATACTGATTCCGCCTCTTTATCGAAAGGCACATATCCCATCATACGATATTCCGGCAAACAGTCATAATTCGGATTCATCGCCGTGGTCTTCATAGCCTCATACGCACGTTCGTAATCGAACCCTTTTACTCCCTTCACAATCATGTCAGCCAATACGGAAACTGCATGATAACCAATCATACACCAAGTCTCATTTCCATAAAACGACCAGACAGGCAGCATTTTCTCCACACTTTTATCATAATGAGCCAACATGGAATTGGCAATATCGGCATTCACTTCCTGCTGCACCAGATTGAACCAGGGATGCAAAGCCCGGTAGGTATCCCAAAGAGAGAATACCGTATAGTTGGTAAATCCTTCGGCTTTTTCTATATTTTTATCTAATCCTCGAAACTGCCCGTCTGCATCCTGAAAGATGAACGGATGCAAAGCCGCATGATAAGCCGACGTATAGAATGTTCTTTTCGTTTTACGGTCAGCAGTAAGGGTATATTTTCCAAGTTCTTTTTCCCACAGTGCTTCTCCTTTAGCTTTCAGTTCATCGAAAGCGAGTCCGGCAAGTTCCGCCATATTGTTCTTTGCCCCGTTTGTGCTGACCGATGAAATAGCAGTTTTTACAATCACTTCCTCTCCGGCTTTTGTATCAAAAGAGATGCAAGCCATCAGATTCTTTCCCCAAGCTTCATAGCTGCTACGAAACCGGGAGGTATTGTAAATCACCGGTTTCTTATTCTGCATAAAGCGCAAGCCGGTCAACTTTTTAGAGAAAGTAGCCGTGAAATAAATATGCCGTTCCGGTCCCCAGCCTTTTACCAGTTTATATCCGGTGATGGTAGAATCATTTTCCATGCGCAGATTCGCCCATTCACAAGATTGCCATAAAGTATGGTTCATATCGATCATTATAAAAGCTTTATCCGATTGAGGATAGGTGAAGCGAAACATACCACTACGTACTCCTGACGTCATTTCAGCCTTTACTCCATAATCTGACAGTTCTACCGCATAATAATTAGGTGATGCCCATTCCTTTTCATGAGAATAACGTGAACGGTATCCCTTTTCCGGCTCCTCACGTGTCCCCGGATCCAGTTTCATCTCTCCTGTTCCGGGAATAAACAAGAAGTCTCCCAAATCAGGTATACCAGTCCCGCTTAAATGAGTCAGACTGAACCCCAACAAGGTGGAATGATTATATTTATAACCGGAAGCCGCATCATAGTATTTACTATCCGTGTCCGGACTCATCTGAATTCCTCCGAAAGGAATCTGCGCACCCGGATACACATTACCATAACCATCTGTTCCCACAAATGGATTCACATAATCAATCAGTTTCTCGGTTTGAGCCATGCCTGGCAAAATACTCACCAGGCACAGCCATACTAAAAACAATCCTCTTTTACCCATTACACTCACCATATTTACATTATTATGCTTGTATATCACCTACCGCAACTTGATATTCATGCCACAGTTCATCAATATTATATTCGTCTCCTAAAACATGCTTGATAGCTCCATCAAACGACCAAGGGATAACCTCCAATGTACTCCGGTTAAACTTACGCAGGAATTCAGGATCTTTGTTGTCACGTAACCACACGAAGAAATAACCCGCCGTACGGTATCCGTCCATATAATTTCCACCTTTCGGACGGGCATTCGGTCCGTCAAATCCTCCATTGGCAACCCGCACAGCATCTGCCATTCCCTCGATAAATGCCCAGAACACACGATTGGTTCCATAAGAACCAATTCCCTGCGGTTCCAGCTGATATGCGTGCGTCAGTTCATGCAAGAGCACCCCGCGCGTTTCGAAAAACAACTTTGCCGTATCATTCGCTGCAAAAGATTTTTCAATATGACGTGTACTGTAGAAAATCGTCACATCACCATTGCCACCGCCTTTAGCAGAAATACCGTTGATATCTTCCAAAGTATAATGTATCTTGTGCACTGCGGGAATACTATCTTCCGGAGAATTGTAAAGAGTAGCTAATACAGTACGTGCCTGTTCCTTGATATACGATTCAGCATCGGGAATGATCCGGTGGTAAATGTCCGATCCCAGCGTTTCCGGTGCTTTATCCTCAAACAATACAGCACCTGTATTGTACTCTTTCCATACATCAGAATTATCCTTCACCTGTTTTTGCACACTTGCAGCACAAGCCCCCATACCTACCAGCAGGCAGGCTGCATAGATTAAATGTATCTTTTTCATACTCCTTTATTGATTATTCGTTGATTCCGTTAGTTAATGAATAAGGTTTATCCTCCGGTGATAATCCGCGACGTTTGTTAGGTGACGCCCCCATCTTGAATTCAAGCACGCCTCCTTTCAAAATGTCTTCATGTGTAATGTACATCTTGTCGTATACCTTACCGTTCAATTTCAGCGACTGCACGTAACGTTTCTTGTCGCTGACACCCGGCGCTTTGATCTCCAATGTCTTTCCATTAGGAAGCGTCATCTTCAGATAAGGCAGGTAGGGCGCTCCCAATACATACTGGTCTGTACCAGGACAAACCGGATAGAAGCCCATCACGGAGAAAAGGTACCATGCTGACATCTGTCCGCAATCATCATTTCCACCCAATCCGTTAATATCATTCTTATACATCTTATTCAGAATCTCACGCAGCCAGTACTGTGATTTCCACGGCTGGGAAGTCCACGCATATAGATAAGGAACATGGTGGCTCGGTTCATTACCATGCACATATCCGCCGACCAAACATTCTTCAGTAATATCCTCATTATGCTCATAGTACTTCTCCGGCAGATGCATGGAGAACAGTTCATCCAATTTCTGCACGAACGTCCCTTCTCCTCCCATCAAGTCGATCATGCCAAATACATCGTGTGGCACATGAAAAGAGAAATTCCATGAATTGCCTTCAATAAAACCTTCACCATAGGTTTGCAATACATCAAACTCTTTCTTGAAAGAACCGTCACTATAACGGGGACGTGCAAAACCAATACTTGTATCATAGATAGTACGATAATTGAGGGCACGCTTTCGGTAAGTCTCCGCTATTTCCTTGTTACCTGCCTTCAAAGCTGTCTGATAGATAGTCCAATCGTCGTATGCATACTCCAAAGTAGAAGAAGCTGCTGTACCACTTTTGTCAAGCGGAATATATCCCAGCTTCATATAATCAGCTATACCTTCATAATACGGAACGGTGGATGTACTGACCATTGCCGCCAATGCCTCATCCACATTCGAAAAGACGCCTTTGGTTATTGCATCCGCCAGTACAGACACAGCATGATAACCGCTCATACACCAGTTTTCATTTCCCATCAGACTCCATATCGGCAACATTCCGTGCACGCTTTGTTGCTCATGTTTAATCATGGATTCCACCATATCCGCATTGCGTCCCGGTTTCACCAGATTCAGGAAAGGATGTTCCGCACGATAGGTATCCCAAAGGGAAAATATAGTATAGTTGGTGAATCCTTCCGCCCGGTGTATGTTATGATCCAGCCCACGATAGGAACCGTCTACATCCATATACACAGACGGATTAATCATGGTGTGGTAAAGAGAAGTATAGAACATTGCTTTCTGATCGGGCGTACCTTCGATCTCGAAATGCTTCAGTTCACTATTCCAATCTGTACGAGCAGCTTCCGCCAACTGTTCGAAACTCTTTCCGGAAGCCTCGGCATGCAGATTCTTAATGGCCCCTTCCGTACTGACTGCCGACAATGCCACTTTTACAACCAGTTCCGAATTGTTAGCGGTATCGAAGTTAAAGTAAGCCACGATTTTTCGACCTGTGATTTCGGGGAAGTTCTTTTCCAACTTAAAACGACGCCAAAAGCCATTGTACAATACTTTTTCCTTATCCTTATATCCGTAGTCTTTAATCGGCTGTGACAAAGAGATAGCAAAATAGGTATAATTCGTACGCGCCCATCCATTGGTGATACGATATCCGGTCAACAGAGTATCGTTTTCGACTCTCAAATTGGCCCATAGAACTTTGCCGTCATAATTATAAATACCATGCACCAGATCCAAAATCAAATGACCATCTTTTCCTTTCGGGAAGGTATATTTATGTATACCCGTCCGTTGTGTTGCTGTCAGTTGGGCCTTAATGCCATAATCGTCCAGTATCACTTCATAATATCCGGGAACAGCTTTTTCTGTAGCATGGTCAAAACGTGAACGGTATCCCTCTTCCGGATAATCCGCCCGACCGGGATTTAACTTCACATCGCCAACAGCAGGCATCAACAAGATGTCTCCCAAGTCAGAATGTCCCGTACCACTAAGATGAGTGTGACTGAAGCCAACAATGGTCTTGTCCCTATATTGGTAACCGGCACAATACTCGTAGGCATTTTTCTGATAAGCTCCATTTACATTATGCGGAATTGTGTCTGTGTCCGGACTCAACTGTACCCATCCGAAAGGAGTGCAAGCACCGGGAAAAGTGTGCCCCATCCCATTGGTCCCGATAATCGGATTCACATAGTCTACCGGCTGTTGGGCTATGGCGGACAAAGTTGCTGCCGCCATAGTCATCATCAATACTTTCTTTCTCAAATTATTCATATCAGCTTACTTTGCGTCACGAGAGAATGAATACGGGAAGTCTGATTCGTTGATACCTCTTCCCTTATTCGGTTTGTTATCCATATCAAACACCAGACGACCGCCTTTCAACAGATCGAAATGGTTCAGATAATTCTTTGTATAATTCTTGCCATTATAATTCAATGAACGAATATAACGATTATCATCGTTATTCTTCGGGGCGGAGATTTCCAGTTTCTTGCCGTTCTCCAGTGTAATCGTTGCTTTCTTGAAGTAAGGAGCTCCCATTACATATTCATTGCTGCCCGGACATACCGGATAGAAACCCAATGCAGTAAATACATACCAAGCCGAAGTCTGTCCATTATCTTCATCTCCACAATAACCGTCCGGAGTAGGAAGATAGAGGCGGTTCATCGTCTCACGCAACCAATATTGGGCTTTCCACGGTTCGCCGGCATAGTTATACAAGTAGATCATGTGCTGGATAGGTTGGTTGCCATGTGCATAGTTACCCATGTTAGCAATTTCCATTTCACGAATCTCGTGAATCACTCCTCCATAATAGCTATCATCAAATACAGGAGGAAGATTGAATACAGAATCAAGCATACTGACAAACATCTTCTTGCCGCCCATCAGGTCAACCAGTCCTTGTACATCGTGGAATACCGACCATGTATAATGCCAACTATTTCCTTCCGTAAAGGCATCTCCCCATTTAAAAGGATTGAAAGGAGTCTGGAAAGTTCCGTCGGAATTCTTTCCCCGCATCAACTTAGTTTCCGGATCGAACAGATTACGGTAGTTCTGACTCCTTTTCTTATAAACATCCAGTTCTTCTGCCGGACGGCCTAATTTTTCACCCATACGGTAAATGCACCAGTCATCGTATGCATATTCCAATGTGCGTGCCGCATTCTCATTAATTTTCACATCGTATGGCACATAGCCCAGTTTGTTATAATATTCATATCCACGGCGTCCGGTAGTAGAAACTTTCGGATGTACGCTATTGGCCCCTTTCAGTAGGCCTTCGTACATTTTTTCTGCATCCGCTTTGGTTACATTCTTCATGAAGGCATCCGCCACTACAGAAGCTGAATTGTTCCCAACCATACAACCACGATGGCCCGGGCTTGCCCATTCAGGAAAGAATCCACTTTCAAGATAGGTATTCAACAGGCCTTCCTGCATCTTCTCACCCATTGAAGGATATATCAAATTAACAAATGGAAACAAGCAACGGAAAGTATCCCAGAATCCAGTGTCGGTAAACATATATCCCGAACGGATTTCACCATTATAGGGGCTGTAATGCACAGTTTCTCCCTTACCGTTTACCTCGTAAAACATACGGGGAAACAACACCGAACGATACAAGCAAGAGTAGAACGTACGCATACGGTTCTCATCGCTGTCTTCAACCTTGATACGCCCCAAGACATTGTTCCATGCCTTACGACCGGCCTCTTTTGTCTGTTCAAAAGTCTTATTACCAATTTCCTTCAAGTTCAGTTCCGCCTGTTCGGGGCTGATGAATGAGGATGCCACTTTTGCATGCACTTGTTCTCCTTTTTTCGTCGAAAATCCGATAGCAGCACCCACGTGATTGGATTGTAGTTCGAGATGTGTTTCAACCAAATGATAGTCTGCCCATACTTTATTGAAAGTAAAAGGCTTGTCGAACTCTATCACAAAGTAATTTTTAAAGTTTTGAGGAACACCGCCACTATTGCGTGTCGTATAACCAACTATTTTATTTTCTTCGGGAATCACCTTCACATACGAACCACGATCGAAAGCATCTATTACCACATAGGCATCGGAGGTTTCAGGGAAAGTGAAACGGAAATATGCACAACGTTCCGTCGGAGCTATTTCAGTTGTCATGTCATACTCTGACAAATAAACACTATAATAATAAGGAGTGGCTTTCTCTGCCTTATGAGAGAACCAGGAAGCACGACTGTCCTGATCGATCTTCAACTGTTTAGTCATCGGCATGATTGAGAACTGACCGTAGTCATTGATCCACGGACTAGGCTGATGGGTTTGCTTGAAACCTCTGATTTTGTCGGATGCATAAGTGTAAGCCCAACCGTCACCCATCTTTCCGGTTTGTGGCATCCAGAAGTTCATTCCCCAAGGCAACGCGATGGCAGGATATGTATTCCCATTAGATAGTGATATTTTCGAATCAGTCCCCATTAAAGGATTCACATAGTCTACCGGTTGCTTTTGTGCAAAGGTAGAGGAAACTCCCAATAGCAGGGCTATTGCGAAAGATAGTAGTTTCTTTTTGTTCATGGTCTACGAATTAAACTATTAATACTAGATTATCAAGTCTTTTTTATTTATGTTACAAATTAAAGCATCTTTCAGCAATTATCAGTCCTCTGATACGCCAAAATAAGAAAAAATAGCAGTATAGTCAACCAAAGGAAACGAGTGTCAACGAGAGTACAAGTTAAACAACTGAGAATCAAAACATAATATTTATGTGTATACAATGAGAGTACAACCGAAAGACTAACCGTTTAAGCAATAGAGAGAGGATAATTAGCCTTTACCCTCTCTCCAATTCTATCAGAAACAAATATTTATTATTACCTAATTAATTCCATCCCGGGTTCTGATGTCCTTCCAACGCAGGATTAGCCTGAATTTCATCTAACGGGATAGGCCATAACAAAGCATATTCAGGAATGGCACCGGCTCTTGTGCTTCCATCGGGCTTGTTTTGAATTTGAGCCGATGCAAGAGCAGTCCATTTCAATTTTCCTGATTCTGTAGATGCTTCCGGATACAAACGAGTACGGCGAATGTCGTCCCAAATCTTAAATTCCAACGGTAACTCATGTAAACGTTCAGTCAAAATCGATTGTATTAAATCATTTCCTGTAGCCGTCTCATCTGCCAATCCAGCACGTTTACGCACTTGATTGAGATAATATTTAGCTCCACCGACAGCATTATCTTCATGATTTGTACGTGCCAGACCTTCGGCCGCAATCAGCAAGACTTCCGCAAAACGGAATACCGGCATATTATAATCACCGTCGTGACCGCTAATCAAAGCATTTTCATCAAACCACGCCCAGTTGCCTGCATTGTTCAAAGTATAAGTCTTTCCTGCAGCATCGGTATATTTCTTAAAGAAGAACTGTTTCTCATGTCCTCGAATATCATTAGAGGCATAGCTGTTAAGCAACATATCACAGGGAAGGTATGCATTATACAGCACGTCTCCTCCCGGATGGAACACTCCCCATTGGAAAGCATCTGTACCAATAGAACGACAAGCATAAGAGTTACCTACACTATAATCACTATAATTATATTCTTTAGCATAAATGATTTCTGCAGAACTTTTCGTAGTCTTGATTACATTATATGCCGAGCTCAAATCATCAGTCGTTCCATTTGGATGAATAAGTTCGTGAGGACTATCATTGATCACTTTCAAAGCCATCTGCGCTGCTTTTCCATAATAGTCTGTTCCACCGTTTAACGGTGCACCAGCCCATTGCAAATAAACTTGTGCCAGCAAAGTCTGCGCCATTGCCCTAGTGACATAACAGCCATTATCATAAAACGTTTTATTCGGCAATGCATCCCCGTTGACAATATCCAGCAAGTCGGCTTCAATTTTCTTATAAACCTCTTCAGCAGAAAGACGTTCTTTGTACATACCTTCTGTAGATGTGTAAGGTTCTGAAATATAAGGAACACCACCAAATTCTTTGACCAGCCAGAAATATCCATATGCACGGAAGAATTTACCTTGAGCCACATAATTATTAATAGTAGCTTCATCCAGCACACCGGTCATTGTCGGAATATTGGCAATAACAAAGTTGGCACGTGAAATACCTTTATAAAACTCATGCCAGTATTTCATTGCAATATCATCAAAAGATTCAATATTGAAGTTACACCCTTCGGATGCCGTAGTAAATGTTCTATCCTTACGCTTATCAACGTACAATCCGGACACAATACCACCCCACATTGTCGCTTTAGGAGTCCAGCCACCGCCTACATCAGTGTTGTGTAAATAAGGTACACCACCGAAATACAATGCGTTCACACCCGACTCCGCATCAGCTTTCGTCTTCCAGAATTGGTCAGATGACTTCATATCCAATGGTTCTTCTTTCAGGAAATCGTCGCATGAATTCAGCAACACAGAAAGTGAACACATACAAAATACAGATATATATACTTTTAATAGTTTCATAATTCTTATGGTTTTTATAACGGTGAATTAAAATGCTACATTAAGACCGAACGTAAACGTTCTCGGACGCGGATAGGTGAAGAATTGGCGGTTAGCCCCCCATTTGTTGTCACCTAAACGAGATGAGTTATCCGGATCATATCCGTTATAGTCCTTAGAAGTAATCAGGAATGCGTTATTCACATTCGCATACAAACGCAATGAAGACAGACCGATCTTCTTAATCAGTGTCGGATTGAAGGTATATCCGAGCTGAATCATGTTACAACGCAAATAAGAACCATTGCAAACCCAGTCATCATCTGCCTGGTTATTAGCTCCCTGACCAAAGTTATTCAGACGAATTGCCTGTTCTTTACCCGACGGATTGAGAGTTGGATGCCATGCTTCCTTATAAAGACGGTCTATACCGTTAGTTAGGAAACGGGCTACAGTAGAGTGATAATATTCTTGCATCACGTCCACCCCCCATGTAAACTGGAAGTCTAAAGTCAAATCAAATCCTTTATAATTGAAGGTATTGATGAATGAGCCCATCCAGTCAGGTAATCCGTTACCGATAATTTCGCGTTTCTTATAAGTTACCTTTTCACCGATAGTGGAAGGTATGTTCATTGTCTCCGGATCCCAGTTAGACGGAATACCATCGTAAATACCGGCACGCTTATAACCATAGAAAGAGGAAAGCTCTTCACCTTCACGAATCAACATATCGTAACCCACAAAACCGTCGGTCGTAATCTGACGCTTACCGGTGACAGGATCAACAGATGCACTTTCATCCAGTTTCTCTACACGGTTTTTGTTGAAACCTAAATTAAGAGTGGAAGTCCACTGGAAATCATGTGTCTGAATAGGATATGCTGTAACCAGAATATCTACACCACGATTGGAAACGGCTCCAATATTATCCATAATGGAAGAGTAACCTGTTGATTCAGGAACCGGACGGTCGAGCAACAAATCCGAAGTATACTTATAATAATAGGAAATATCGAAATTCAGTCTGTTATTGAATAAACCCAACTCGAATCCTAAGTCCCACTGTCCTGTCTTTTCCCATTTCAGGTCCGGATTAGGCATATTGTCCAGATAAGACACTACATGCAGAGCATCACCAATGATCGTATTCGACTGGCTCACCGTAGCCAATGATTTATATGTACCAATTTCCGAATTACCTGTCAGACCGTAAGAAGTATGTAATTTCAGCTTGCTGATCAATGAGTTATCTTTCAAAAAGTCTTCATTAGAAATCATCCAACCCAAGCCGACTGACGGGAAAAATGCATATTTATTGTTCTGTCCGAATTTGGAAGAGCCATCATAACGACCGGTTACGGTAGCCATATACTTGTTGTCATAAGAATATGCCAGACGCAAGAAATAAGAGTTCATCGCCCACTTGTCGTAATCATTGCCTACAGAAGGACGGTTCGTTCCGGAACCTAAATTATAATATCCGTAGAAGTCATCAATATACTTACTGTCGGAAGCTTCGAATTTGGTATAATTATACTCTTGCCAAGACATACCCGCCATTGCATTAATGTGATGTTTGTTTATATCTTTCACATAAGTCAAATAGGTTTCTTCCTGCCAATACAAAGAGTTGGAGTTATTTGCAGAAGCTGCTCCCTCGGAACTTTGATTAATCATCGGACGCGGAGTGAACGGCGTATAGTTAGCATCACGATTATTGTGATAGTCGATACCGAACTGGGTCTTCAGATCCAATCCTTTCATGAGATGGAAAGTCAAAGCAGCATTACCAAAAATCTGCGTACGATATTGCATAGCCTGCATCCGTTCGAGCAACTCAACGGGATTACCTACACCTTCCGGGCTGAATCCTTGTTTTCCGCTATTAGGATCAGTCTGATTATTGAGAATAGAGCTTGTATTAATAATGTTCGTCTGCGTATATTCACCATCCAGCTTAACCGGTAAGAAAGGCAACTGTTCGATCATTGTACGCAATGCGCCTTGTCCGTAAGGGTTATCAGAAGTTCTATTACCCCAAGTATGATTTACTAATAAATTAACGGAAGTAGACAGCCAATCAGTCGGTTTGTCATCATACGCCAATTTTGCATTGATACGTTTGAAGTAAGAATTCAACAAAATACCCTGTTGATCGGTATAATTAATGAATGCTCCGATAGAAGATCCTTCTCCTGTACGTTGGATACTGATCTGATGGTTATGAGAGATGGCAGTGCGGGATGCTTCATCCTGCCAGTTGGTATTATATTTCGGAGAACCGTCTGCATTGAACAAACGTTCGTCTGTGAATATCTGTGACAGATCAGTTGTGAAGTTCTTGCCTTGAAATTCGTTGGCATTTTCCAATCCCTGCTTGAAGGTAGACATCCATTCGTTAGCATCCATTACGTCTATTTTTCTAGCCATCTTACCGATAGACAATGAACCATCATAGGAAACATGGACTCCTTTTCCTGCATTACCGCGCTTGGTAGTCACCATGATAACACCATTCGCACCACGGGCACCATAGATGGCAGCAGAGGAAGCATCTTTCAATACTTCGATAGATTCGATATCATTCGGATTAAGCAATTCGAAGTTTGACATCACCACTCCATCGACTACGTACAGCGGTGATGCTGATGCGTTGATAGTAGAAATACCACGAATGATGACACGTGATTCTCCACCCGGCTGACCGGTATTAGAGAAGATATTCACACCGGCCACTTTACCCTTCAATCCGTCAAGCGCATTGAATGATTGTGCTTTCAGCATGTCTTTACCTTTGGCTGTGGAAATGGAACCCGTCAAGTCTGATTTGCGCATGGTACCATAACCTACAACGACTACTTCGTCCAGTGCTTTCGTATCCGATTGCAGAACTACGTTCAGAACATTACTCTTTAATTCCGAGACTTTAAATTCTTGTGTGATATAACCAATATACGAAAACACCAAGGTGGCATTGGAAGGAACAGAGAGAGTGTATTTACCGTTAATGTCAGTGATTGTTCCTGTACTACCGTTTTTAACTTTCACCGTACCACTGATAACCGCCTCTCCCTGATCATCGGTTACCGTACCGGAGATTGATTTTACAGATTGAGCATTCATGCCCAAACTCAACATCATACCTATTACAAATAAGGTAAGATACTTTAGTTTTTCATTCATAATTCCTTTAAATTTGATTAGTAATAAGGTTAATTCCCTTTAAAAAGATTGTTGCAAATAAAGGCTATTCGAATAAAAGTCCAATGCTCTACCTTGCCAAAAAAACGGCAAAATAAAGACACATATCTAAAGCACAGAATGGTAAATTAGAGCACAGATTAACACACTAATAATCAATACAATAAAATCGACAAAAGGAATTTAGAGCACAAGGTTGTGACAAACAAATAAATAATAATGTTTCCCAACTAATCACCTATACGAAAGAATTTAACCTGACAATCAGCATACCTTTCGCTGTTCCCGATAATCTTTCGGTGTCATCCCGAACCGACGGGTAAACTCTTTATAAAAATAAGACCGGCTGGAAATACCGACCTCCATAATAACATCTTGAATAGAAAGTTCTTCATCAAGTAACAGGCGGGCTGCCTTTTCCATACGGTAACTCTTTATTAAATCACCGGGAGCAGTATTGGAAATTTCCTTGAATTTACGATAGAACTGACGGGAACTCATTGCCATACGATCAGCGATCAACGTTGAGCCCAGTTCTTCCTTGTCCAGGTTTTCTTCAATCACCTTTAACAATTTACGAATAAAATCAGCTTGTTCGGTAGTTGTACAGACAATCTGTCCCGCCAAATCTCCCAGTTCCTCCATATATATCTGCTTCGCTTCCCGCTTTCCATAAATAGCATTATGGACAACTTCCCGCAAGAATAATATATCATAAGGAAGTACAATATAAGAATCAGACCACAAGATCAGTTCCCGCTGAATGGCCGAACCAACTTTCCAGGTTAACAATGGAATAAAAGCTGTCTTTGAAAGCAGAGTACGATTCCGGCTAACATACTCCATAAAAGTACTTTCAGCATTGGCATACATTGTCATATCCACTAATAATAGAGCCGGAGCCGACCGACGAATTTCGTCAAAAGCAAGCTGCACACTCTTTACTTGATGAACCACATATTCATCAGCCAGGAAATTACTAATCAACCAAGTCATTTCATCTCTGTCTTCCAACAAAAGCACAGTTTTTTTCCCTTGTTCACCTGCCACTGTCAAGACCGCCGGTTCAAAGATAATCGTCAACCGACTACCACTCTCATCATCATAACGAAGAACGGCATGAATACGTTCCAAAGCCGACCGTACAAAACCTAAAAGTAAATGCACAGCAAACACATGATCGGAATCTTTCTCCGTCACTGAAGAAGCTTTATCTGAAAGATATTCATACAACGCTTTCGCAGTAGCATCTTTAGAAGAAAAATGTAGCTGCATCTTACCATCCTGTTCTGACATTTCTACTATTACGCCATGAGTACCTTTCATTTCAGTAATCCGGAGATAGCAGCAATAAAGAATACTGTATAATGCATTCTTGTAAACTGGAAATGTTAAGTGTTCCGGAATCATTGACGATATAGAAGAATGATCAATCCCTTGTTCTTCCAACGTACGTAACACCTCTTGAGAAACTCCCTGTATACTCATACGTGCAGAAACAATAAACCGATCCGGAAAGAATTGTTTAAGTTCTTCCAAAAACAGAGCGTCAGGATTAAGAAGTGCGTTCATCACAGTTTCGCGTATCAGTGACACTTTCTCAAGACATTGCTCATAAGAAAGATTCTCTGCACGCAATTGGTCACAATAATTATAAATAAGAGTAAAATCTTCAAGCATCCTACGGTTTGTATATACAGTCTCGGATTTCCGGCAACTTTCTGTCCCCATCAGTGTTTTCATCATCCGTTCCTGAAGGTAGTTTTTACGTAGTAAATATATCACGTACCCTAACAGCAACAAGAAAATGACCAAATAAACCAAATAAGCCGCCACCGATCGATACCAGGGAGAAAGGATATATACCGGAATAGAAAAATGCCGATATTCCGTATCAAATACATCCCTCTTATAGCGTACCTTAAAGATATAATCACCTGCCGGCACTCCTGTATATGAGGCTTCATTAATACTACTAAAAGAGGTCCAATCCTTATCATATCCTTCCAACTGGTAAGAATATTCTATATCTTCTCCTGATAAAAAATCCGGAACAACAAAAGAAAGTGCAAATGAAACCTCCGTCCCCTTCAACTGTAATGCCTTACCATCGTCTGTATAGTAATCTCCATCCCCCTGAACCACTTGCGTATGTCCAACAGTCAACTTACGTAACAAAATATCCGGATAAAATTCCGGAGCAGCCTGCACCTCTTTATCCAGATAAAGTAACCCGTCAATCCCACCGAAAAAAAGCTCCTGTGTATATGGACACATGTAATAAGCATCATCGCTAAACTCACCGATTTGAACACCTGCACTGTAAAAGTAGGCATGTGATGAGCCATTTATCGGATTGTATTTAATCAGCCCCCGATTCGTACCAAGCCATAAGAGTCCGTTCTCATCTTCAAGTACACCATGAATCATATCATTGAGCAAACCTTGCTCCCGTCCGATATAGGTAGCTTTCATCTGTTTTCCATTAGAATTCAGACATACCAATCCTGATGTTGTCCCTACATATAACAACCCTTCTTTGGTCCGATACAGGCTGAGCACATCGTCTACCGACTTATGAAGCATTTCTTTCAAAGAAATCACTTTATATTCTTCAGTCCGCTTATCAAACCGTACGAGTCCTTTCTCCCGACTGCCAAGCCACAAAATAGAATCCCCTTCGGGCAACATTGGATAGAACATCGTAATTTCTCGCTGACCGTGAAAAAAATGATAACTTTTCTGCGACTTGAAACGAATGGTACCTGCCTGCTTCTCAAGTATTAATTTATGAAAACCGGAACCGGCTGTCACCACATAAAGTACACTATCATTTTCCTCATAAATGCCATGTATCTCGGTGGGTTGTGCCGGCAGATTCTCCACAGAATGCAAAGCTTTGTCTTCAAAAGAATAGTAAAATAGTCCCGGATCTCCAGATCCTATCCAAAAGCCATCCATATAACGGCTTTGAACCAATTTATAAACGGGAAATTCTTTATTCCATCGTATATAAGACACAACATTTTGCTTTCCTTCAGGAGAGTAAACTGTAACGGCAGAAGCCTCCTCATTCTCACGATAATCCGGTATATGCAGCAGTCCATCACCTTTCGTCCCGAACCATAGCCCACCACTATTGTCTGTCATAACAGAACGTACCTGCCTGCTTAAGTTAGATGACAGTTGATTGAGCATCAAATTGGTGGCAATAGAATATTTCTTAGCATACATAATCGTTCCTTGTCCGTCCGAAGCAACCCATAAGACATTCTGATGAGGATCTCGATAAATACTATATATACGTACATTCCGGTCGACCACTTCTTCTTTATATTTTTGTGAAGTACGGAGACGGACTAACCCATTCGTTCGAAAACCAATAATAATATCTTCATAGAAAAGGGCTATTCCTGCAATAGTTCCATTCTTCTGCACTAATGAAGAAAGGTTACGAATATAAATTTTAGATTGTCGGGAAATATCATAAACATAAAGATCATGCTCACTATCGATAAAACAGAGAACGCCATTCTGATAAAAGACATCTTCAATAGGTTTCGCATGAAAATTAGTAGATGAAACAGTTGAATGAATTGATAATGTGTCACAATCAAAAGCATCCTGCGAAACCTGTAACAGCTCCCCTGTTTGTTGGGTGAAAATCCACAAAACACCATCATCCGTTACGAACGCCCGTTTATCCATATCCTCTACGGGTACTTTCAGATTCTTAATCTGTACAAATCGTTTATAAGATGTATTATAGTAGAAAATTCCACCATGACTCACCACCCATGTGTTTCCTTTAGAATTGGAATGTAGATAATAATCATCTGTAAAGTCATAATATCCGACAACTTGCCGTGAATTCTGTGAAAGACGATTAATCCCCAAATGAGTAGAAATCCACAAACAATTATTATCCGCCTGCTGAATAGAATGGATTACGTTGTTACTCAAAGCCTTGGGAGCTGAAAAATCGGAACGGAAAACTTCCATGCTTCTGCCGTCATAACAATTGACTCCATCGTAAGTACCGAACCACATCAACCCTGTATTGTCTTGAAAAAGACAAAGCACAGCGCTATTAGATAATCCTTGCTGATAATCTACTTTCCGGAAGATATATGAATCTTTACCACCATCTGCCTGACAGATCAATGAATAAATCAATAGAACAAAAGGAAAAATCAAGCGCATTTTCATTGTGTTAATCATTAATATCATCTATTAAATATCAGGCAATCGCTTATATGTTTTGTTTCGCAGTGCGAAAGAAAATAGCCATTAATAATCGATGTCTTTGATTCTCTTTACACAAAGATACGTTTTTATACGGAAAATGCAACTCTATTTTATCAAGTACCTCTATTTTTCAACAATTACTTCACTACTAAGTTCACACAATCTAAGAGTCTGCCTCTTCCATTTTTCAATGATCTCATCATTATAAATAATGCAATCAGTTTTATTTTCATGCCGTACGTTTATCAATATGCATATTTAAGCCATGTGTTTATCATTGATATAAGACCTATAAAGTTGTATACCAATTGATATTCTTGTGGTGTATCTATGCTAACGACGCAGAGAAGTAAGCTTTGTTGATTACTTCTCTCTCAACACTGCTTACTTCTCATGTAATCTATTAATAGAAAAGTTGCTCTTGATTAAGTCCAAACTTTCTTTTTATTAACAGTAAAGTTGCCTTTCATCCCTTCCAATCTATAAATGCAAGCTTCATTTATAAAAACAAAGGTTCCGTTTTTAAAAACAAAGCTTGCATTTATAAAAATGAAGCTTTCATTTTAAGTTTGTAAATAACAAAAGAGAAGTTTGCTATTAGACGAAAGGAAGTTTAGACTTAATCAAAAGAAACTTTATTGTTAATTCTCAAGGAGAAGAGTAACTATTATCATTCAGTGGATATCATCCTAATAAAAAGTCTCGTATATCAATGAGACAACTTATTCAGTTATCTTTATGATATACGAGACTCAAATGTTATAAATAAAATCCTATTTTACAGGATATTATTTTGCTAATTCATTAATCACATCCATTATCTTCTGACCGATTTCTTCGGCAGCTTCCATGGTAGAAGCTTCACTATACACACGGATGATCGGTTCTGTATTACTCTTGCGCAAATGTACCCATTTGTCAGCAAAGTCAATTTTCACACCGTCGATATCGTTGATTTCTTCGTTCTTATAGATTTCCTTTACTTTTGCAAGGATAGCATCTACATCGATTTCCGGAGTCAAGTCTACACGGTTTTTAGCAATGAAGTAAGGAGGATAAGTAGCACGGAGCTCGCTAACCTTCTTTCCTTCGTGAGCCAGATGGCTAAG
>ERZ1504199.369-NODE-369-length-19436-cov-5.178680_pt1 | contig 19436 bp, 9 predicted proteins | sample MGYA00574889_ERZ1504199 | MGnify/ENA primary metagenome ERZ1504199 (study PRJEB39906, sample SAMEA3182081) | gut metagenome | biome: human; feature: gut; material: Stool; isolation source: human stools | place: Canada | collected 2012-12-04 ...
ACCTTTGCAAATGACTAAAAGAATCGATCGTTTAAACTAGTCGTTTCCATACTCCAGATATCATTTCAATCTATTATTCATCAACTTTTATAGTATAGCATTAATAATGTACAGGCGTACATTAATATTATATTAAACAAGTCATCCGGAATTTACGGATTGTCATTATGACACTTTGTAAATTAAAGCCCTTGAGAATCGAATTTTCCGGGAGATTATACATATAGTTCCGTAAAACGAGAAAAAATATTCGCAAGTAGTTATTCCATAATAAGATAACGGAATACGCCCTTTCATTCTGGCGAAAATTATTCATCCTAATTCATATTCTTAAGGCTAAAACCTATAATTCATCCGTATGTGAAGGCTATTTCTATCGTATGCGATAGGGATTACTACCTATGTATCACCTAATACATACGGTTATGTCGGCTAAAACATACGGTTGCGTCGGCTAACGCATATATTCGCGTGGGCAAACACCACCTTTCTCACCGGAAAAGCGACCTTTTACCTATAAATAAGAGACAAAAAGGCCCTTTTCACCTATTTCTTCTCTCTGGTTAGACTTCTCCAAAGAAGAGGTATGTCAAACAAACAGCCTTGTTTCGCGCAAACTGTCATGATTATCGCCGCTTCGCTTACCATCCATCCGCGAGGGCTATAACAGAATAATCGACATAGAAAAGCCCCGCAGGATAACTGAACCGCATCCCAAAGCCACTGAGAAGACCTTGTTGGTTCCGGTATAAAAAGGCTTTCCAAGTGATTAGTTATTCACTTCCCAAGCCGTCAGTTATTCACTTCAACAGCCAATGAGAGGGCCCGTTTCTTGGTTATCTGGGCCTGTACAGGCACATGTTTCCCGTATTTTCAAATAAGCTATGGCTTACATTTGACGCGGAAAGCCTCATTAACCCACCTTTAGCTTTAAGGCTGTATCCTTTATGCGTTCACTATATCTCGTCTTCACTCAAACTACACAAGATATTTCCGAAAAAAAGACGTACGTGTTTTTTTAAAGCCTAAATGAATGCCCCATATAATAAAAATCGTATCTTTATCGCCAAAGATGGAAAAGAGCCATCTATATCCTATTAATCACTAAAACCTATAAACACTATGGGAAAATTTATCAACCCCTTCACCGATTTCGGCTTCAAGCACATATTCGGCAGGGAAATGGACAAGGACATTTTAATCGAGTTCCTGAATGACCTCCTCGAAGGGGAGTATACTATCATGGACCTGAGGATCATGAACAATGAGCGATTGCCCGAGACAGAGCAAGGAAGGAAGGTCATCTTCGATATCCATTGCGAGACCGACAAGGGCGAACGGATCATAATCGAGATGCAGAACAGGGAACAGCCCCACTTCAAGGACAGGGCCTTATACTACCTCTCGCACTCGGTGGTGGAACAGGGGATAAAGGGAACATGGGACTATGAGCTGGCGGCTGTGTACGGCGTCTTCTTCTTGAACTTCACGCTCGACGAAGAGAACGGGCCAGACAAAAACGGGAAGGAGGGTAAATTCCGAAGGGACATCATATTGGCGGACCGGGAGAACGGACAGGTATTCAACCCCAAGTTCCGCCAGATCTATATTGAGCTTCCTCGATTCAACAAAGAGGAGGAAGAATGCGAGACAGATTTTGAACGTTGGATTTATGTACTAAAGCATATGGATACATTAGACAGAATGCCTTTCAAGGCACGCAAGGCCATATTCGAGCGGTTGGAACGCATCGGATCCATGGCGAACCTCACCCCCAAACAACGAGCGCAGTACGAGGCGGAGTGGAAGATGTATAATGATTATTATAACACCTTGGACTTCGCCGTTGAGAAAGGCATGAAAAAAGGGATGGAAGAAGGCATGGAAAAAGGATTGCAAAAAGGATTACAAGAAGGACTGCAAAAAGGGAAAGAATCTACGGCACGTAATATGAAAGCCGAGGGAATAACCCCTCTTATCATCCAAAAATGCACCGGCCTTTCCCTTGAGGAAATAGAGCGACTATAAAACAAAATCCCTTCAGCCTCCATCCGTTTTTAACGTATAGTTATCAAAGGAAGAGACTGAAGGGATTTTTTATATTTATAAACGACCTAAAAGCTACTCCTCACGCTGCTTTTTCCATTCCTCCGCACACTCTTCCAAGGCCTTATACCAAGCCTGGCCGAACTTACGGATCAAGGGCTCCTTGAGGAACTTATAAACCGGCAATTGCTCTTTCTTTCCTAAGATCTCCGCTGCCTTACAAACGCTCCAGCGATGATAGTTCACGGCCTTGAAATCCCGATACTGAGTGACACGTATCGGGTAAAGATGGCAAGAAACAGGCTTATAGAAATCTGTCTTACCTTCCCGGTATGCTTTCTCGATAGCGCATTTACAAGTACCATCGGCGTCGTAACAGGTAAAGACACAATCTTTGCCGTTCACGATAGAGGTAACCGTATCGCCTTCCTCATCGATATAAGCTACGCCTTGCTTATGAATGACCTCTTGAGCTTTCGGGGATAAATCATCCCAAATGATGGGTAATACTTTCTGGAGCTTCGCCAACTCCGAATCCTCTAATGGAGCGCCGGAATCTCCTTCCACGCAGCACTCCCCCTTACATTTGGAAAGATCACATAAAAAATAACGCTCAATAACGTCAAGACTTACTAAAGTGTCATCTATCTGGATCATAAGATGCGCCTAGCTCTTATTTAATCAATGACTTACCAGTCATCTCCTTCGGCTGTTTCAAGCCCAAGATATGAAGGATTGAAGGAGCCACATCGGCCAAGATACCATCCTCTACTTTAGCGTCCTTGTTGGCTGTCACATAAACGAATGGAACAGGGTTCAAGGAATGAGCCGTATTCGGAGTGCCATCCTCGTTCAAGGCGTGATCCGCATTACCATGGTCAGCAATGATGATTACCTCATAGTCGTTGGCTTTAGCGGCCTCAACCGTATCGTGCAAGCAAGCGTCGATCGTTACAACCGCTTTCTCGATCGCTTTGTAGATCCCCGTATGGCCTACCATATCACCGTTGGCGTAGTTCACTACGATGAAATCGAATTTCTTCGTATTGATAGCATCCACCAATTTATCTTTCACCTCGAAAGCGCTCATTTCCGGTTTTAAGTCGTAAGTAGCCACTTTAGGAGAAGGGACCAAGATACGCTCCTCGCTATCGAACGGAGTCTCACGGCCACCGTTGAAGAAGAAAGTCACGTGAGCGTATTTCTCTGTCTCGGCGATATGCAACTGAGTCTTACCTACGTTTGCCAAGAACTCACCCAGCGTATTATTTACGTTCTCTTTGTCGAACAAGATATGAACACCCTTGAAGCTAGCGTCATACGGAGTCATACAGAAATATTGCAAGCCAGGGATCGTATGCATACCGGCCTCCGGCATATCTTGCTGAGTCAATACAACCGTAAGCTCTTTCGCACGGTCGTTACGGTAGTTGAAGAAGATCACGACATCGCCTTCCTCGATAACAGCAACCGGCTTTCCGTTCTCAACGTGAACGATCGGCTTGATGAACTCGTCCGTCACACCCTCGGCGTACGACTCTTCCATCGCTTTTACCATGCACTCGGCTTGCTTGCCCTTGCCTTCGACCAATAAGTCGTAAGCCTCTTTCACACGTTCCCAACGTTTGTCACGGTCCATAGCGTAATAACGTCCGATGATAGAAGCGATCTTACCGCCGGTAGTCTTCAGATGATTCTCCAACTCCTCGATAAAACCTTTACCACTCTTCGGGTCCGTATCACGACCATCCATGAAGCAATGAACATAAGCCTTGCTGATTCCGTATTCCTTGGCGATATCCGTCAACTTCAAAAGATGCTCCAAAGAGCTATGTACACCACCATCGGAAACCAAGCCCATGAAGTGGATCTGCTTATTATTCTCTTTCGCATAGCTATAAGCACGTTTGATCTCCGGGTTCTCCATGATCGTATTCTCGCGGCAAGCGATGTTGATCTTCACCAAATCTTGGTAAACGATACGGCCAGCACCGATGTTCAAGTGGCCCACCTCAGAGTTACCCATTTGTCCGTCAGGCAAACCAACGTTCTCGCCAGAAGCCTGTAACTGTGAGGCTGGATAAGTTTTCAATAACTCGTCCCAATATGGAGTCGGCGTGTTAAAGATCACGTCGTCTTTACCTTTGTCACCAATTCCCCAACCATCACAGATAATTAAAAGTGCTTTTTTGCTCATGATTGCTAATTTATTATATTGATTATGTTTTTAACCTTTACGATCGCGAAGATAATCAATTCCATCGTATTATTGTTTCTCTCAATGTATTACTTTTGTGGCAGGAATGGAAAAGAATATACAAGACAAGGATTTGGGAGTCATAACGCTCCGTACCACTCCCCGGGCCACTCGATACACGCTCAAGATATCAAAAGGAAAAATAACCGCCACGATGCCACCCGGGGGAGACGAGAAACGTATGATCGCTTTTATCATGGAGAACAAGGCCCGGCTGGTAAAAGCGCTCCAGAAGCATCCGGCCCGGCCCCTGCTCGACGAAAGATCGGAGTTACAGGCTACGACATTCCGCTTGCATATCTTCCGCACCGAGCGAAGTAATTTCTACATGAGATTGGAGGATGGGGTACTGCATATCGCTTGTCCGAATGAGACTCGTTTCGAGGAGGAAGAGGTGCAATCCTTATTGAAATCCATGCTGGAGAAGGCGCTCCGCCACGAGGCGAAACGGTTGTTGCCGGAACGTATCACGCTATTGGCTAGGCAACATGGATTTATGTTGACCGGGGTGAAAATCAATAATAGCAAAACGCATTGGGGAAGTTGTACAATGAAGAAGAGCATTAACCTCTCGCAATCATTAATGCTTCTTCCTTGGCATTTGGTGGATTATGTATTATTGCATGAGCTTTGCCATACGATAGAGATGAACCATAGCGAAAGATTCTGGAAACTAATGGATAAGGTGACGAACAATCAAGCGATTCGTTTACGAAGCGAATTGAAAAACTATCACATGTTGTAGAGACGGAGCGTGCTCCGTCTCTACAACTAGGTAATTTGTTAGAAATTGGCTCCTACTTGCAGAATGAAAGTCCGGGGTGCGCCGACATCCATCGGGCGGGCGCTATAGCGCTTGTTTAAGAGGTTGTTCACCAGTCCTTGTACATGGATATTCTTCGTCACTTTCATCCCGACACGCATATCCATGACGAAATATCCTTTATTGTTCTCTGCCCAATAATCATGTAAGTTTCCGAATAGCATCGAGCGCATATAATCCATCAGGTTAAGCTCCGCTTTCGTACGCTCATCAACCATAAAATAATCGACCGCCAATGTCTTGCTTTTCCATGACATATTCGTTCCGATATTAAACTGTTTCCATTCCAGATCAAATACCCCCTTTACGGAATGTTTCTGGCGATATTTTAAATACTTGCTGTCATTCGATTTCGAACGCATCGCCATTAAGTCATCATTCGCTTCCTCCTCCGCGTTCCGTGAATCCACGTCCATATCGATCGGATTCGTATAAACATACCCCAAAGTATATGCCAGACGAGTATCACGGTTAAACTCATACACACCCGAGGTAGACAAGTCTACCCCATAAATCTCCGCCCGGCCTACGTTCGTGAACTGAGCGCCGATTCCTAAGCCGTCGCCGCTAGAGAACGCATTGAACAACTTGGAAAGCCCATCGATATAATCGAAGGTCTTATTATTAAACAGGCCGAAACGGAACTCGATCATATCCTTGTAACGGGTATAAAAGCCGGCCACATCGATAAAGCCCTTCAAATTGCCGAACTTATAGCCTTGCTTGAAACCAAGTTCGGCATTATAACCTTGCTCCGCTTTCAATTCAGCGTTCGGGAAAGCTCCCACACCTCCGATATCCTTCAGGATAAACTTCTCCGTAACGGATGGATAACGGTATCCCTGTCCGAAAGATGCCCGGATAAAACTATACTCACCCAATTCATAATTCAAGCCTCCACGGAAAACAGGTTTTACCGGAACCTTCGCCCCGAAAATCTTCGTCTCCGCTTCCCGGTAGAAATCATCGACCCGGTAATACTCCAGACGAACACCGACCGAGACGTTCAAACGATCGATAAACTTATGATCATATTGCAGGAAGGTAGCCACATTATCGCTACTATGCTGCCCGGTCACTTTCGAATCCGCATGAATACGCTCATAAGTACCTCCAACCGTGAGTTGTGAATGTTCGAACTTCTTGCTGAATTGGTAATCCAGATTATAGGAATAGGTATGATCCGTAGCCTCCGGCGCTTTTTTCTCCATCGGTTTCATGGCATCTACCAACCAAGCCCCTACGTTATTCTTATCGGGTAGCGGAGTACGTCCCATCACCCAAGAAATCAAGTCCATATAATCCGCCGAGGTAGCTGTCGGGAAAAAATGATTTCCCAGCTTGCCCAATTCAGCCATCAATCCGCTCACCTTCCCGTTCATCACCTCCGGCAAATACGGTAAGAAGGTCGGCAATAACTCGGTTTGCCAGTTTTGCGCCATATTGATAATCTCCGGGACGGATGAGATATCAAAACCCATATTATTCGTTATGTCAAAAAGAGACTTATCCGTAGTATGCGTGATGATACGGCTTCCCCGATGGAAGAAACGCCCCTTGAAACGATGAGTCGTCCCTTTTTCCGAATTCGTATAATTCAAGAAGGGATCTATATAAAATGTATTCTCACGGCGTCCCATATTCGCCAGCGGAGATTGAATATAGGGCTCCTCCGGAGAACGCCAGATAAAGAAACCGGTATAATCGTTATACAAATAATTCACGTTCACGCCATAGTTCAACCCTTGTACCCGGGGATCGTGATACGTAAGATTCCCACCGACCCGGACACGGCGATTGTAATTATCCTGCCGATACCCGTCGTCCAAGAATGTATTAGCCCCCACTGTCAAATCAAAATTCTTGATCCTACGGGAATGAGAGAGATCCAAGCCTCCATATAAAGGCGTCCCGTCTTGGCGCGGCTTCCCATACAATCCTCCTTGTACGTTCACCTGTGTTACCGGATCCAATCCGGGGCGTTTCGTTTTCACGTGAATCAAACCATTCAAGGCAGAAGAGCCATATAATACGGAAGAGGCCCCTTTCAGTACCTCTACTTGATCGACGTTCTCCATCGGGATCATATTCCAGTTTATCTCGCCGGAACCCGGAGTTAGCACCGACATTCCGTCCACCAGAATCAAGCAACGGCTACCCACGCCATAGGTCCATCCCGTACCACCGCGTACGGAAGGTTGCCGGTCCGTCACGTCCACACCGGAGATATTCTTCAATACGTCCGTTAAATCTTTCGGAGACTGACGAGTGATATCTTTCGCTTTCAGTAATTCCATAGAGACGGTAATATCGCTTAGTTTTTGCTCATAACGCCCGACGCTCACGACGACCTCGTCCATCATGTTTGAGTTTGTTCGCAAGGATACGTCATGCGTCAAGAACTCTCCCGGATCTACTTTCACGGGAACGCTCAACGTTTCATATCCCAGATAGCTAAAAGTCAATACAGCGTCGCCATCCGTCACTTTCAGCTCATAATAACCGTTTATATCAGACACAGTTCCTCTCGTACCCCCTTTGTCCTTATAAAAAACGTTTACCCCGACTAAAGCTTCCTTGCTCTCCGCATCCTTAATATACCCTTTCACGTCTTGGCCGAAAGAGGCATGGGTTATCAAGAGAAGAAATAATATCAATTTGTAAGTATTCTTCATATCCAAATTATATTTCGCACAAATATAAAGGTTTATTCCATACCGCTAGACAGGTATTTAAAAACAGACCAAGAAGTCCTGTAAATAGACTATACTCTTTTTATTGCGCTAAGGAGAACCGTAAACTAATACCATAGTTCGAGTTCGATGTCGGGTAAGAAGATGTGGACACGATCGGCTCATTGATCTGTAAATCATAGAACGCTCTCAATGTCAAGGCACGACTTAACCCGTAATCCGCAGAGAACTGGATGGTCTTGGCGATATTCCCGCTGGTAGCCTGCGTAAACTGATCCTCAATCTTACGGATCAACGATTGCATTTTACGGTAAGAGAAATCTAAGCGGATCGTAAGATCATTACTGAAGTCGCGTGTCTTTTTCATTTTCAACACCTTGTTAAACTCAGTCAACTTATATCCTACTCCTATCACGAATTCGTTGGAAAGCGCTTCCACCAATTGGTAAGAGGAAATATTCAAGCTTAAGTTACGAGTCTTGCGCAACTCAAATTTACCTGTTATATTATTCAATAAAGTAGCGTCCACACCAAACAACGGGCTGAATCCTTCCGTGATACTCACGGCCGCTATATCATAAGGAGACGACGGCGTAGGATTACCTGTCTGGATATCGCGGATATATCCCAAACCATCCTGCCCGGCATCTACCCAATCCAAGAAGGAGGAAAACGCACCTACGCTATAGGAACAACGATATTGATGACTTAACATCATACTCTTAAAGTATTTGCGGATAACCGGTATACGGATCAAGCCATCATACGTAACACGCCAGTTCGGTAGCAGGCTCTTAACAGACGGGAAGGCTGACAAGCCTACCTTATTCGGGTCCTTACCCGTATAAGCCGCCAAGAAAGCAGGTACCAATACCTCCATGGAATTCAGGCTTACGCCTCCCCCTACGGCTGGATCATAAGGTTTTCCCGCTAAAGCATGCCCCGCCATAAAACCGGAGCTCGGATAAACCGTACCAGAATAGGTATCCATCAAACGCTGGGCGATCACGCTACGATGAGCGATAAATTTATCGAACGCTTTCGAGGAATAACCGTTATTAGCGTTTCCGCTGCCGCCGAAAGCGCTCCCCAAGGCAATCGTAGTCATCGTGAAGCTACCTCCCATCTGCTCGGGCATACCGTCTTGCATATAATAGATATCGGTACTACGGGTATCTACCCGGTTTGCGTTCAAATCAATCTTCAAGCCGGCTATAGGTTCTAGATTCGCACGAATCGTAAGATTCTTCGCGCTATTGATCATGGCGGGAGTCGTCATATTCTCATTCTTTACCAGCCAGCCCCGCTCGTCCGCCTCGTCGATAAAGCTCCTTCTTACCGCTCCAAAAGCAAAACCGAGTCCCGGAGCCAAAGTTCCTGTACGCCGTTGTCCGAACATATCACCAACCTCCGGTGCGTAACCACTCAACATCATACCGTCTATCAACGAATATTGTATGTTTACCCGACGTACCATCATCAAGAAACGGCTACTATATTCAGCGACTTTCGTTAAAGTTCCCTCCAAAGGCTGAGGACCAGGCACAATTGTCAGCTTCAAATGAGCCGTATCTTTATTCAAGATCATGACTTGGGCATAATTGATCGGCTTATATTTAATTGAATAGACCTTCCCATCCGCTCCACGTGCCGTGATACGAACCTTCTTCGTAAACATTCCATGCTGCACGATCGTTCCACTATCCGGGCTCAATTGAATCTCTTTCTCTAGTTTCACCTCTTTCTTCTTTTTCTCCGGTTGACGAGCGCTTACCCGGGAAGAGGCCATAAATTTCTGGTTGATCTTCTTCAGATATTTATTCTTATTGTACAATGACTGCAAATTGAAACTACCCTGCCAGTCAAATTGACGTTGGTTCTTTATTATATTACCCTGTTCCAACTCAATACTAGCGACATTGGCTCCACGATCCCAGTTGTACGTGGCATTATAAGTCAATGAACTATTTACCCAGTCTAATGCCGGTATGAATTGCAATGGCATATTCCAAGTGACATTAAACGTTTGGTCATATTTCAAAGGAGTACCCAAATCACGGATACTTTGCTTCACGGAATCCTTCCATACCTGATAATCATCCGGATTCAATTTCTTATTCACTTGAACATTCGGTTCCTCGATACGGGCATTCGTACCGGAAGTAAACGTCATGCTCAGATTATTCGTAAAGTCCCAACGCAAACTGAAGGCACGGTCCCACAAGAAATTGTGACTGAATGAGAGCAACTGGTTACCTCCATCCGTAGAACTTGTCAAATCCCTTAGCTTAATCTCATAGTAATTCCGCATCATCGCCGTCTGGAAACTAATATTCGACGGAACGTAATTCAGTCCGAATTGCTTGATATATTTCGTATATCCATTATTCTTCTTCAGCTTCTCGAAGGGTCGGAACGGTTTCACGTAAGGCGTATAATTATAAGCGAAATTACCCCGGTAATCCTTGGTTGTCTCATATTCGGTCTCCGGGTTCTTCTTACTGTTCTGGCTATAAGAGTAACCTAACGAGAAGTTCGCCGGATCATACGGCATCGGGTTCTTGCTACGGATATCTACCTTTACGTTATTGAAAGAGACGCTCTTAATAGTGGTCTGATCCAAAGAATAACTCTTGATGGAGTCTTTCTCGGCTTGGGTCTCTACCGCATCCAAAGCGTCCGAAAGCTTAATATCCTCATTCAACGGATCATACTCAGGAGTTGTAGTCTCTTTCGAATAAGCATAGTAAAAAGGTATGCTAACCTTTGCTTTCTCAGGGAACAACTTACCCAACTCAATCGAGGTCGCCACACTATATTGCGAATAATCATCCATCCGACGTTCGGCCAGCGACTGATCCAACGCACCGAAACCAGCGGTTTCCATTCGTCCACTTACATTGACCGTACCCAAATCGGATAAAGCGACGTTCAGATTCGCATTAGCGGCCCAACCTCCTTTCTCGTCGAAATCGGTCATACGAAGTTCGTTTACCCAAACCTCACCGCTCTTGATATCACCCGTATTATTACGTACGCCGATCATGATCACTTTCACCTCCGCTAAGCTAGGGTTACCGATGATACTGATTTTATTACGCGTATTATCCGGATCATTTTTCGAATAAACCTTTTGGTAGCTTATATTTCCCTGTCCTTGACGTTTCAATTTATTTCGCTCCAACTTCAAGTCGGTTAGAGTCTCCAGTTTAAAATTCAAGGTATTATTTAAAGGCCATACTTTTTCTTGATCCGCACTATTGTTCGTATTATAAAGAATAGTACTATGGGGAGTCAGATCCAAAGGCACCTCATACTCATAATAATTATTCTTATAGTCAGAACCTAAACGAATAAATACAGAGAAATCACCATTCGACAAAGTCTTGCTCTCATCAATCGGCGCTTCCGCATGAGCGAACATTTGTAATCGTTTATACCGGCGAAGGTCATAAGCGGTAGATTTATAAACCGCACGTGCATCCGCAGGAGATAAATCCGTTATCTTCATAGACAATGCCTGCTCGTTCTGTTGAAGCAACTGAGGCTGACTGGAATCGAACATACGGCTGATACCCGGAGGCAACACATAGTTGACCGGCTGACGCTGCCCGTTCTCCTCTATATTTACAGAAGATACGACGATCTGTCCATCAGACTTTGGCGGAATAAGAGGATTTGACAAATCCTGCGTATAAGTACGCCAATCACCACGAACCAATTCCAAGGTACCGAAACGCAGAACCGTAGACTTACGGAATCCTGTCATATACATACGCATGAAACGGACTGTCTTGAAATCCCGGATCGCTCCAACCCTCTTCTCATAATCTTTAATAGGAATCTTAAATAGATACCATTTTACTTTCTCCTTATCACCATTCATTAAGGTTACTTCCGGAGTACGCTCATCAACGATGTTGTTTACACCGACCTGCAAATCTTTTGGACGGAGAGAGATCTTGTACTCAAAATATTTCTCTGTCTCATTCAACGTATTATCGCCATTGATATCTTCCACATCTGGTGTACTCTTTCCGGCTGTAGCATATCTTTGATCGGATTCTTGTGAGTTTCCCTCTGTACCGTTATATCGTTTATAGCGAGATAGGATATCCAACTCCTTAGCATCGTAATCATCCCCACGGAAATAGTGATAATTATCCCCGGCAGGATCGTTAAAAGGAGAAAACGGATCATCCATCATCTTAGAGATTGTCTCGCCGGATAGTTTCGCCCTCAATTTATTCAAATAATCCGCATACGTAGGGAAAATTTGCTCTTCCTCCGTAGAAAGACCGTTCAAACCGACATCTTGCAGCTCACGATTTTGGGCATCAAACGCATATCCCGTACTTTGCGTGCGAGGCACCTTACCCCAAACAGTCGTATCAACTTTCGACATATCACCGTCCACGGGCATACCATTCTCAAAGAATTTCCGCTCATCTTTCAAGATATCCTCGGAAATCTCACCCAAGTTAAAGTATAGGTCACCACCCTCGGCTGTCTCGTCCTCAAGATACGGGTCTAAAAGCCAGAATTCGATATATTCATAATTGGCAGATTCCAAATCGCTAGGCTCGATCTTGCGCATTACACCACCCCAACGTTTTTCCGGATTACCCAACGTACCGTCCGAGTTTACATTTTCCGCATCTAGGTTATACGGACCACGCTCATTCGGGTAAAAAGCGAGGTTTAATACAGGCAAAGTCGTATTATCATTGGTTCCCAACTCTTTATTCGGGAAGATCTCTTTATAACTGACTCCACGGGTGTAATGATTCGATAAATCATCATTCGTAAGATGTCGAGGGCGGGAAGAGGAACTCTTCCGAGTGAAGATTCCGTCTACCGTATACCAAGCCAACAAAGCTCTGTTTTTACCATAAGCGATATCGTTCACCTTCTCCGCTTCCGGAAATTTAGGATTCGAATCTTCATAGGGGGTACTCGCCAAGTTCCAAGCATACGGGTTCAAAAGATCCATACCACTTTGTGTAGACTCGAAGTCATCCAAATAAGAGTAACCACCCGTATATTGATTCTCATAATGTCCCGCTATTAAATGAGCGAATTCCGCATTGAATGAGATTTGGCTAGGTTTGGTCAATGTCAACAAGGGTAACTTATCAAATACGTTTGTCAACCACTGGCTCTCGGCTTTATAAGAGGTATTCAAGCCCCATAAAGTATTCTTTATAGACTCATCTCCCAAAGTGGTTTTTACCGTAAGAGGCATTTCCGACATATGCATAACCGTGGCACCGACCATGAAGTCCTTATTGAACTGGTAATTCAAGTCTAACCCGATCATCGTCTTTCGCTGCATATTAAAAGTAGACTGGTTCTCCAGAGATACGCTAACGGGTGTCCCACTCGATATGATGCTCTCATTCAAGATCGTCACACGTCCTAAACTGTAATCTACCGTATAATCCACATTCTCGGTCAGTGTAGCTCCTCCTGCCGTGACACGTACGGATCCACGGGCCACGTTAGTAGCTCCCAAGTCGATCTCCGAACCCGACGAGGCTTTATACTCACCACTTAAAAGAAATTTATTTTTCTCGGCGATCTGGCGGGCAACGGTTAATGTCGAGTCATACAACTCTTGGAATACATATTTACTGGCATAGGCATTACCTACCTTTTCCCGTAATTTCGAGCCGAAAGGTTGTACACAAGGGAATATAATCTTACCGGTCTCCGCCTGTATCGTATAACCGTCAATAAAATCGAAGAAACCATCCGGATTCGGATTGTCATAGGTATCCAAGCGATCCAGCCCTAATACCCGAATCAAGATTTGATTCGCACAATTACCTTCCGGAAGATAGTTTACATACGTACCGGTAGAATCGCTCTGGTAGGTAACGTTCAACTTAAACTTCTCTTTCTGCACCGAATAAGCACCCAATGAGTATACGTTCTTCATCATCAAGTCCCAGAACATCATATCCGGCGACATCGTGATACCCTTTAGCAACTTCACATAAATACAGTCGCTCGTATTCTCTTTATTATCCGTAGAGAACTCACCGACTTGATAGGTCTTGCCATTATAGATAAAACTAAAAGCGACACCCAATACCTCATCAGCCTGTAACTGAGTCCTCAAAGAAATATAACCCAATTTCTTGTTTAATGTATACTCAGATGACTCTAGCAAACGGGCACTCTCGATTTTTTCAAAATCCCGTCCTCCCTCCATGGAGCCTTTCAACGCATCATTAACCATACTTATCTTTCGGGCATCCGTAAATTGAGTGGTTAAAGTCGTATATAAATTGTTTGCGGAATTATTCGGACGTCTGTCCGTTCCGGAAGGCATCACCAACGCAGTATTACCGATATTACGAGATTCATTTTCTCCCAAATCGGTGAAAGCTACGATATTGCGGGACTGGTCATAATTACCTCGTTTATTGGTCACCCACACTTCTATCTTAGAGATCTCGATACCGGAGGTGACGGTAGGCAAAGACTCCATAAACTTATCGTAGTTATCATAGAAATAATGGCCCAAGAAGAAGTGACGGTTCTCGTCGTATTCATCCACCTTGATCTCAAAGGGCTTCGTCTGCACGCCCCCTTTTGAGCTAACCGTCTTGGATTCAGATTCCTGCTGGGCAAACAAGGCGTTCACTCGCAACTTACCAAATTGTAAATCCGCTTTCATACCAAATAAAGCCGCACCTCCATTAATCAAGGAATTGCTGGTATTCATGCTCACGTTACCGGCTTCTAACGACTTGATAATCTCATCCTCCTCGCCTGTATACGCCAATTTCAATTTTTTGGAATCGAAATCAAAAGAGGTCTCGGTATTGTAATTCATTCCGAAATTCACCTTGCTACCCACCGAGGCTTGTACATTCAACTGCACACTCTCGTCAAAATTGAAGAAAGTACGTTTACGGGAACGCTCCGGAAGAGAAGGATCATTATTCTTATTCGTCTTCAATCCCATCGTGATCTCGGCCGAACCTTGTGTTCTTACACGTACTCCACCGGGGCCGAAAATACGTTCCGCCGCACCGATATTAAACTGCATATCGGTTAAGTTGAACTGTTTATTCGTAGCTTTTTGGAATTCTTCCTCGTTCTTTTGGCGGAAATAGGAACGAAGTGATTGTTGCATAGAATAATCTTGGTATTCCGCTGGGGTTAAACTCATCGGCGTACCAATCTCCATATCGCCTAATTTCGTACGGACAATATACGTATTCGTCTTTAAATCATACTCAATCGTAGTCTTGACATTCTCCGGATCACGCAAATCGGCAGGTGATTGTTTCACGATATCTTGATATTCCTCCGGTGTAGTTTTAGCTACCGGATAACGGGGAGGAATCGTATCCTCCGGAGCTTCCAGCAACTCCAATTCCGGCAAAGATGATGTATACGCAAGGTAATCAGCATTCAGCGAATACAAGCCGACACCAAACAATAATACAACGATCCATATGGAATATTTCAGTATTCGTTTTCTCATTTTCTCATTTAATTGTCAATTGTTAATCGTTAATCCTCAATTGTCAATTATCAAAGCATTCTAAGCGCAGTTTTAATTACTTGTTCCACAGCTAAAGTGGGCGAGCCTTTCAAAATAGCGGATACCGCTTTTTGCGAAGCCGCTTTCTGGAAACCCAACATAACCAATGCGGCTACGGCCTCCTCGGTTACCGCTCCATTAGAGATTGATGCCTCCGGCAAGTTTCCGGCCATACTCTCCATAGGTTTCACCTTATTTTTCAAATCTACCAAGATACGCTGGGCCGTCTTCAAACCAATCCCTTTCACGGCAGTCAATGCGGCCTCATTCTTCGAACCGATCACTTGAACCAATTCGGATGGCGGCAGAGAAGAAAGGATCATGCGTGCGGTATTCGGTCCCACTCCAGAAACGGAAGTAAGCAAAAGGAACAACTCCCTTTCGATTTTCTCGGCAAAGCCAAATAGTAAATGAGCATCTTCCCGGATTACCTCATATATATATATTTTTCCGGTAGTCTTGTTCCCAAACGCACTATATGTATTCAAGGATATATTCAGCTCGTAGCCTATACCACCACACTCCAAAATCATACGTGTAGGTGTAAGTTCCACGATTTCACCCTTTATATATTCTATCATCTATATATCTTTTTAATATTCCGTACCTATTATAACGCAAAATTAATCAAAAACGTATATCGGGTTACCATTCTTTTCCCGGATAAGGAACCTTAAAGGTTTCAAAACAACCCCGATCCTGCAATGTCACATAACATTGACGATGATCAGGTCCTCCAAATGTTAAGTTAGACGGCTGTTTTCCTGTCAATTGAATCTCTTCAACTAAATCTCCTTGCGGATTTAACAAAGCTATAGTGCCCTTATCATAACGGCAAATATAAAGATTTCCTTTCTCGTCACACTTCATACCATCCATACCGTACCCCTCAAAAGTATGAAATAGACGTTTATTCCTTAAAGTACCATCCGGGCATATATCATATACCCAGACTTTTAATTGGGCAGATTCATTAACGTACAAGCGTTTACCATCCTCACTCACAGCGATGCCATTAGTCGTTCCCATATTCGTCTCCAATAAGGAGACTTTCGCATCCGGGGTAATCAACCAAAGTTGGCCTTTTTGATTCGGCCAATCCGGGTCACTCGCATACATATTTCCATTGGGGGCAAATACAATATCGTTTGGTTGATTCATCTTTGGCTCATGAGCGAATACGCTGATCTTCTTAGATTTCATATCCACTTTTAAGATATTATGCCCTGTATAATCCGCCACGTACATATTTCCATCTTTCCCGAAGCGGATACTATTTCCGGTAGATCCTTCCGGCAAAACGAGAAAACAGCCATGGCTACCATCTGGGCGTACAATACCGATCGTCCCTTCTTTCTTATAATTTACGGCATATAAATTTCCTTCGCTATCTACAGCCGGACCTTCTATTCCGGAAGTAAATGTGTGCTCTGGCATCCAACCCGTTGCTTTCAATACATTCTGGGCATTTAAAGAAATCCCACAATACAGAATACCACACAGCAGACTAGCAATGACCTGTATACTTTTCATTTTCAATAATTTTACTGTTTCCAAAAACCGGGGACTAATATCGTTAATACCGTAAATATCTCCAGACGCCCTGTTAACATCAAAAAAGACAGAAACCATTTCGACACCGTGGGGACATCCGCAAAATTACTTACCGGACCAAGCGTTCCCAAGCCGGGCCCTACGTTACTTATAGCAGAAACAGCGGCACCAATCGCCTCCGAAAATCCCATCCCATCCAAAGATAAAGCCAAACAGCTCACCACGATTAACGTAATATAAGCGAACACAAAAGCTAACACACGATGTACGATATCACCAGATACGACATGCCCGTTCATTCGTACTGGAATCACCGCATGGGGATGTGTCTGTTTCTTAAATTCATTGGAGAGATTCTTCGTTAAAATAACGAAGCGTCCCATCTTCAAGCCACCGCAAGTAGATCCGGCGCATCCACAAATAAACATCAAGATCAATGCGATAAACCAGAAAAACGGTCCCCAAGGAATATAGTCATCCGTAGCGAATCCACACGTAGAAACCAAGGTCACCACTTGGAAAGCCGCCTTACGGAACGCATTCTCTACATCCGAGGCGAATCCAAGGTACAAGATCCACACCATGACAACGATAATAGCGCCTAAAACAAAAAAGAAAAACCAGCGAAACTCCTCATCTTTAATCAATTTCTTCACATTTCCATTAAAACAGAAATAAACCAATGTCATATTGGTAGCTCCGATAAACATGAAAATAGTTATTACATACTCTATATAAGAGGAATTCCAATAAGCGATACTTGCGTTTTTGGTTGAATATCCACCAGTAGATATAGCCGTGAACGCATGATTTACCGCATCATACAAATTCATCGGACCAGCCCATAAAAGGCCGACTAAAAAAAGTGTCAGAAAAACATACACCCCCCACAGGCGTTTAGCGACTTGCGTAATACGAGGACGAAAACGTTCATGGGTTATACCGGGCGTTTCGGCATCAAACATCTGCGAGGCACCACCCCCGAAAATAGGCATCAAAGCCACGGTGAATACGACCATACCGATACCTCCCTGCCACTGTGTAAGACTCCGCCAGAATAAGATACCTTTAGGCAACGCTTCTATATTCGTTAAAATAGTAGAGCCTGTAGTCGTAAATCCGGACATGGTCTCGAAAAAGGCATCGGTCACATTATCTATATATCCTCCTATATAGAATGGTAACATTCCAAATAAAGAGAATAAAATCCATGTCAATGTCACGATCAACATTCCTTCCCGCCGGCCGGCCGAGTGTTCATTCGCCTTAAAGCCCATAGAGTAGAACAAAAAACCGGTCCCGAATAAGATTCCGCTTGAAATAAGAAGCGGATATACATCACTCCCCCGATAAAGGAAGGCTACGACAGTAGCAGCCAGCATAAAAAAAGTCTCAAGGATGAACATCACCCCTAGCATCTTCACTATAAAACGTACGTTCAACATAACTATCAACTAGTTAAAGTAGTCCTCCAGCTTACGCATAGCCGTATCCAAGCAGAATACGACAACATGATCGTATGCCTGTATCTGAGTATCACCCTTGATCATCATAGGTTCACCGTCACGAATCAACCCACCGAGAGTCATATCTTTCGGCAGACGGAGATCCTTGACTTGTTTCTTGGTAATCTTTGAATCCGGGCGAGCCACCAACTCCGCCACATCCGCATTCGCAAAGGTCAAACATTTCACGTTAGAGACATCCGCATCCAAAAGAAATTGATAGATATGGCTGGCCGCTATCAGCTTTTTGTTGATAACCGAACCGATGTCCATACTTTCCGCCAATTGGATATAATCGATATTCTCAATCTTAGCGATTGTCTTAAACACACCTAAACGCTTAGCGGCCAGACATGCCAATATATTCGTGCTGGAATTTTCCGTCAAAGCTATAAAAGTCTGCGCATCCTTGATGCCTTCTTGCATCAACAAATCAGTATCACGGCCGTCTCCGTTTATAATCAATACATTACTAGGCACTACCTCAGCGATTCGATGACTTTTCTCTTTATTAGCCTCAATTACTTTTACCCGGATGTTATTCGGTAAATATTGGCAAGCACGGATAGCGATACGGCTTCCTCCCATAATAATAACCTTCTTTACTTCCGGATCTTTCTTCCCGGCCAGTAAGCGCACATCCTCTATATGAGATCGGGTCGTCGTAAAGAATACGATGTCACCAGACTCTATCCGGTCCGTACCACGGGGGATTATCGTCTCGTTCTTTCGCTTAATAGCGACAATATGATATAGCTTCTGCTCATTTAGCAATTCGGCCAATACCCGGTTCACCAAACGGGAATTATCCCGAACTTTAACACCTATCAGAATTAAAGCTCCACCAAACAGCTCCCAATATTGGCGTGTCCACGGACGGCGCACAGCTGTCACGATCTCCTTAGCCGCCAACATCTCAGGGTAAATCATCGAGTTGATTCCCAGTTTCTCGAAAAGTTCTTTATTTTTGGGTAATAAATATTCGTAGTTATTGATT
>ERZ1504199.384-NODE-384-length-18936-cov-5.212542_pt1 | contig 18936 bp, 10 predicted proteins | sample MGYA00574889_ERZ1504199 | MGnify/ENA primary metagenome ERZ1504199 (study PRJEB39906, sample SAMEA3182081) | gut metagenome | biome: human; feature: gut; material: Stool; isolation source: human stools | place: Canada | collected 2012-12-04 ...
TACTTGTAAGGGACTCACAAATAACATTAACGTTTACTGAACTGGAATCTCTTACGAGCTTTCGGACGACCCGGTTTCTTACGCTCAACAGCACGAGGATCGCGAGTTACGAATCCTTCCGCTCTCAAGACAGCCTTATCTTCCGGATTAATCTTTATCAACGCACGAGAGATAGCCAAACGGGCAGCCTCAGACTGACCTTTGAAACCACCACCGTCAAGGTTGATCTTAATATCATATTGCTCTGCGACGTTCAACTTTGCTAACGGCTGCTTTACGATAAACTGAAGGATTGAAGAAGGAAAGTATTTTTCCAGCTCACGTTTGTTGATCGTGATCTTTCCCGTACCTTCGCTAACGAATACGCGAGCGACTGCCGCTTTACGTCTTCCTATTGCATTTACTACTTCCATCGTGATTATTTATATGAGTTTATATCGATTAACTTAGGTTGTTGAGCCTCGTGCTTGTGCTCAGTTCCCTCATAAACGTACATGTTGTTCAACAACTTTGCACCCAGACGGTTCTTAGGCAACATACCTTTTACTACTTTACGGAACAGACGGTCACCACCTTTCTTCAAAAGATCAGCCGGAGTATACTCGATCTGTCCACCGGGATATCCGGTATATCTCAAATAAATACGATCGTTCCACTTGTTACCAGTCAGAACGACTTTGTCTGCATTGATGATGATTACATTATCACCACAGTCAACGTGCGGAGTGAAATTGGGTTTGTACTTACCGCGCAAAAGCTTCGCTACTTTAGCGCAAAGGCGACCTAACGTCTGGCCTTCAGCATCAACAATGACCCACTCTTTGTTTACAGTTGCCTTGTTTGCAGAAATGGTCTTAAAACTTAAAGTATCCACTGCTTAAAAATTAAATTAATTAATAACTCAAAAAACTAGCCTTACCAACATTGTCACAACGGACACATGATGCAACAACGTGCTAAGAACTAAACTCTTAGTACAATTTGATAATAATCGGCTTGCAAAGGTACGGGTTTTATCCGAAATACCAAACAAATCTAATTATTTTTCAAGTTATTATGAAGATACTCATCACTTACGGAAGTAATACCCCAAAGAGAATGTCACGTTATTTTGATAAACGGAAGTCTCGCCGTCACGCTTCAAGGCACGGCGGTCTATCATGCCGCATAGGGAACTTACGGAAAAGAAAAAGTTACTATATTCTACCGATAGGCCGACGTTCATGCCAAAATCGCAAGGTTTCAAATCCTTCTCCTCGGATACGCCGAAATGGAGATCCGGATTGGTCTCTCGGCTCTTCATCTTGCCAAACAAGGACCAATCAAAGGTAGGACCGGCGAATACGGACAGATGAACGTCCGTGAAGGTAAACGTATAAGCCACATTCACGGGAATCTGCAAAGAGTAATACCAACATTTATTATGAAGCGCCATCCCATGTATATCCTGATTCGAATAATAAGCGCCACCTTGGTTTACGAACGCCACCTCAGGACGAAGCGACCATTTTTTATTCTTACTCAAAGGAATATCCGCCAAACCCGCTATGCTGAAACCGAAGCGGGCTCCCGCCTCATACGTATCCTCCACTTTCTGGATCAACGAAGAATAAGCGCCTCCGGCACGTACGCCGAAAGAAACCTGAGCCATCGCCGGTAAAATCATCATCACGGCAATCAACAACAATCCGATCTTTCTCATAAACTTCCTCATTTGCTTTTCCTTCTAATAGCAAGCAAAGATATACATTTTTCAATAACATCTACATTTATCCTACTGAAACCTATAAGAAAGCGGTATAAAAAGCGCAGCTTTGCCATTTAAGCTTTAACGAATGGCACAACATGATACATCTTATCCTTGCAACATGACACATCTTATTGCCACAACACGATACATCTTCAACAGAACTGTTTTGAAGCTGATTCCCCTACTGAGTAAAACCGGAATCTCCAAACCAATAAAGCCCCGACTGGACGAACCGGCCGGGGCTTATTCCTTTTCCGCCCTCGCTCCTCACGGAGGTAACGACGGATGAACTTTAATTTATTACTTTAGTATTAATATTAATCCATTCCCGCCTGTTCGCCCTCACGGGGTACTTGAATCACTACAACTCCCGCAGGAATGATTTTCGATTTATGTTATTTATCGTCATTATTCTTATTTAACGACTGCCTTAACAGCGGCCTCACCATCAACGGCTACCACGACGATGCCCGCAGGAGCGGCGATCGTAGCGTTGTCGGATATAAGAACTGTGCTAGTGATAACCTTACCAAGAACGTTCGTGATAACCACGTTCTTTCCGGCAGCGCCTTGGATCTCAACAGTACCGTTGCCGGCGATTACCTTAACGCCTTCAGCAGCGTCGGCGATAGACTCGTTAGCTGTAGGATCGCCTGTAGTGATAGTGAAGCGCATTGCTTTCTCCTTGCTACCGCTCCAAGACAACTGGTCGTTGAAGCTATACAGATAAGAACCCTTCTTGGCTACAGAACGGATACGATATTCGTTCTCATTGTCCTCGCATTGGATGATCTGAACCTTGAAGTAATCCAAGCCACCTAATACACCCTCATCATCAGCCTCTTCAGCCACGGAAACCTTGTTACCCTTAACGACCGTAGTCAAAGTATCCTTAGTCTCCCAAAGAGTGGCCGGCTTGAAGATCGCCTTTGTCTCATTCTTGATCCACTCATACTTTCTGTCGTATGTACCATCTGCGACATAATAGTTTACAGAGTCTGCCGGGTTGAACAAGAACAATCTATCACCATTCTCAACCGTACCCTTGTTAGAGATATAGAAAGAAGGAACAACAGCGTCCTCATCGGTTACTTGCAAGTAGAATGAGTATTGATTCTCGTTTACCACGATACCGTCGCGATTCTCGTTCATGGAGATATAGTTACCCTTATCGCTTACCAAGGAGATATGACCTTCCTCTGCCGGGTAGCTGATCTCCGGTGCCTCTACGATCAAGTAGGTGTTCAATAACCAATCTTGTTGTGTAGAAGCTGACGGCCATGCGTAAACAGAAGACGGAGTCTCATATTGGCATTCGTCGATATTGTCCTTATAAGTAGCGTCTACAACAGACTTCGTATACTTATTCAAAATTGAAGCGATAGTACTGCTTGTGCTATTCACCGGAATCAGGTAAACAGAACCATCGGCGGCTAGCTTGATCACGAACTCAGCTTGACCTTCAGCTACTAACACTTCCTGTTCTCCTACAGAAGAATTTCCTTTCGGGAAATATTTCTCAGTCTCGATACCATCATTGATATACTGCAACTGATAAACATAAGCGTAGCCCTTATCTGCTCTAGCCTGTACCGTCACGCGGCCATCCTTATTGTAAACGAAGCTGCGCTCGATGATCGTACGTTTTTTATCATCTTTCACCAATTGCCATTGAGCGGCATCGGATACCTCGTTAGCGAACTTACCGTTCTTGTTCAATTCATATCCAGCCAACGGGTTTGCTTGTTTCTTAGCTGCCACATACCACTTATTGGAAGTCTCGTTGTTATCGCGAGCGAAAGCCATCGTCACCAAAGTCTCATCATCTAGGTTCAAGAAACCTGCGTACGGATCAACCTCAGCCGGGGTCAACTCGACGATCAGTTGTTGCATTTCAGCGGCTTCACCCTCTGTCTCATTGTATGTGTTCGCGTCTACATAAATAGCGGTAACCTTTTCGCTCTTTGTGGACAATTCGTAAACGTTCTCGCCCAGATCAGCCTTCGGGAACAAGCTTGCTGTGAAATGCTCGCCGGTCTCACGGTTCGTGAATGTCACCTCATACTCATTGTCTACGCTGGAGATAGCCCATTGATAAGCCGGAGTCTCCAATTGAGAAAGAACCTTAGCCTTAGCTACCAACTCGAATTGAGAAGCTCTAACGGCGTTCGTCAAGTACTTGCCGTATACGCTCTTGATGTCTTTCTTGTCGATATTATCGGTAGATGGCTCATATTCCTTACCGTCTAAGATACGGATCGTGTAAGCAGCGACCTTAGCCTCCGTGTTCAACAACTCGATACCTTTCTTCATACCGGCGGCAGCCAACTTGAAGATGAACTGGTCGTCTGTAGCATGTGTAGTGGTCAGATAGTACTTGTCACTATGTTTCAACACATGTAACTTAACAGACTTAGTAACGTGCTTAGCCTTGCTAGCTTGCTCACGATAACGGAAATCATCAACGTTCAACTCATACGGATAAGCGTCCACATAGCTCTTTTGCACACGGAAGTTAGCGTTATTGATAGAGATATCGTTACCTGCTGTCATCCAAGCATTATCCGAACCTTGATAGAAGTTCAAGTCGCTGACTTTCACCTCTGCCAAAGCGAAACCATCACCAGAGGCACGTCCCGCATTTGTAGCCTCAACGGTCTCCGTTGAGCTTACGACCAAGATCGTAGCGTTCATCCATTCTTTATAATCAGCGCCATCTTTCGGAGCGTTCTCTGTGAAGAAATACATACCCGGCTCGATCCTCAAATCACGAGTATTACCCGAATAAGAAGGATACCGAGTAGCGTCAACTTCAATAGCGGTAGATACATAGCGAGCTACCACCTTCTTCGTATTGAACAAGTTGCCGATCGGCTCCTCGGTTTGATCCGTATCATAAGGCTTGGAAGCGAATGAGAATCCAGAAGTGTTATATAATGCGTTCAACTCGGTAACATCCCCAAGTTCCTCGGATTTAACCTCATAGAACGCAGGAGCAGAGATCGTAGTAGTAGAGACCAATGGGCTGCCAGACCATGACAGACCGTTCCAAACAGTCGCGCCCGCTTTATAGGCAACCATGTACTTATTAGAGGCAGAATACTCCGCACCAGTGGGAGTAGAAGTGACAGTAGCTGTATTCTCAAACACGAAATCCTTAAAGGTATCCTCGGCTTTCGCTGCCGGGTCTGTCTCTATCGCACTATATGCGCTGTTGTATCTCAACGCCTTTCCAGTCTCCGCATTGGTGAGGGTATAAGAGAAGAAACCTCTCGGAGCCTCTGTCACGCTGACCGTCCAAATGTACTTCTTAACGCCGTCTTTGCTATCGCTGTCATCGTAAAAAATCGGAGTGTTTATAGCCTCCCCTACCTCAACAATCTTACCGGTAGTAGTGCTTATTTCATGACCATAGGCTAGCGATGAAGAGGCATCTACCATCACATATCGAGCCCCGTTTTTCAGTTCATTCGCTACTGTAGATCCGATTCCGGTCAAATCTTTAATGGAAACCGTCGGCGTCTGAGCGAAGGCACTACCGCACAGCGACCCCGCCACAAGCAGACCCGCCGTTAACAATGTAGAAATCTTTCTGTTCATAATTTAGAATTTAATATTAATAATAGTGTTAATTAAGCACTTAGCTATTTTCTGATAGCAGACTACCGTTAGAAAACGACTAGTCTAAACCATCGTTTAGATCTTGCGTTTTTAAAGAAGGAAAACGGGAGGTTCGTTTACGGAATCGGTTGTTTCGTAAAGGATAGGATATCCTATTGATAAGAAAGCGAATAAGGGAACAAAAAAATAGCTCGGAAGGGTTGCAGAAGTCAAAGAAACGCGTACCTTTGCAAATGACTAATTAAAACGATCGTTTAAATCAATCATTTTTCTCTTCTATTATTTAATGTACATGCGTACATTAGTAAATACACCATCGAATAATCAACAAAAGTAAGATCACCTTTTGCGATAGATCGGAATATTAGTTTCCCTTGTTCTAGCAAAATGACACTTTGTAAACAGAACTCCCTGAGATTCGCTTTTTCCAAGCATAAGTACAGTATAAAACGGCTTTTCACACAGAAAAACGCCATTCATAACTATCTTCCATCCGCTAGTTCGAGCACCTCACGAAAACCTCCTGTCACGATATACGGCTTATATCAAGCAAAATATCAATACAACATCTGTTTATATAACATATAGATTCTATAGAATCACACATATTATAACCTCATTATATCCTTCAGAAAACACGTACGTCTTTTTCCAAAAACATGTACGTGTTTCCGAAAAAAGACGTACGTGTTTTTTTAAAAGCAAAACAACCTCTCTCGTACTAAAAAATATTTCCTACCTTTATGCACTCATTTCAATATGCACCAGACTATACATTAATATATATGGAACCGTTTATTCATTTACACGTACATACCCAGTATTCCTTGCTGGACGGACAGGCATCCATCGACGCATTGATCGACAAAGCGTACAAAGACGGAATGCGTGCGATCGCCGTAACAGACCATGGCGTTATGTTCGGTATCAAGGAGTTTTTCAATAAGGTTAGCAAAAAGAACAGTAAACCTCTCGGGATCATCAAGGACTCCGAGAAAGAACTAAAACCGCTGCTGGCCAAGGATGCGCCAACCGATGAGGAACAACAAAGGATAACGGAACTACAAAAACAAATCGCCGAAGCGAAAGCTTCCATCTTCAAGCCGATCATCGGGTGCGAATGTTATTGCGCTCGCAACGGAAGGCATAGCAAGCTGGCCTCGCAAGACGACCGTAGCGGCTGGCACTTGATCGTTCTGGCCAAAAATAAGAACGGATACAAGAACCTGATCAAGATGGTATCCCTCTCATGGACGGAAGGATTCTACGGACGTCCGCGCATTGACAAGGAATTGTTGGAGAAATATCATGAGGATCTGATCATCTGCTCCGCCTGTTTAGGTGGAGAGATTCCACAGCATATCATGCACGGACGAATTGATAAGGCCGAGGAGTCTATCAAATGGTTCAAAAACTTATTCGGAGAAGACTATTACCTTGAGATGCAACGGCACGAGACACACGACCCCAACGCCGATTGCACGATTTTCCCGCATCAACAAGAGGTGAACAAGGTACTGATCGAACTTGCTCACAAACATAATATCAAGCTAATCGCCACCAACGACGTCCATTTCGTCAATGCCGACGACGCTGAGGCCCACGACCGCCTGATCTGCCTTAGTACCGGCAAAGACTTGGACGACCCCAAACGTATGCGCTACTCCAAGCAAGAATGGATGAAGACAACCGCCGAGATGAACACCATCTTCGCCGATATCCCCGAAGCTTTGAGTAATACCCTCGAGATAGCCGACAAAATAGAATTCTACTCCATCGACAGCGGTCCTATCATGCCGACTTTCGCCATTCCCGAGGAGTTCGGCACCGAGGAGTCCTACCGTCAGAAATTGACAGAGCATGATTTATTTGAGGAATTCACCCGAGATGAGAACGGTAATGTCGTATTAAGCGAGGAAGAGGCGCACTCCAAAATCAAGAAATTAGGTGGATACGACAAACTATACCGCATCAAGCTGGAAGCCGACTATTTGGCGAAATTGACATACGACGGAGCCAAGGAGCTTTACGGAGACCCCTTGAACGATGAAGTAAAGGAGCGTCTGAACTTCGAGTTACATATCATGAAGACCATGGGTTTCCCCGGCTACTTCTTGATCGTGCAAGATTTCATCCGTGCCGCTCGTGAGGAACTCGGTGTATCCGTAGGACCGGGACGTGGTTCGGCCGCCGGATCTGCCGTAGCTTATTGCTTAGGGATCACCAAGATCGACCCGATCAAATATGACCTCCTGTTCGAGCGTTTCTTGAATCCGGACCGTATCTCCCTCCCCGATATCGATACCGACTTCGATGATGATGGCCGTGGCGAGGTCTTACGCTGGGTAACGGAGAAATACGGTGCCGAGCGTGTGGCTCATATCATTACTTATGGTACAATGGCTACCAAGTCCGCTATCAAGGATGTCGCCCGGGTACAGAAATTACCGTTATCCGAATCGAACCGGTTAGCCAAATTGGTTCCGGATAAGATCCCCGACATGAAGAAGTTCAAATTGGGTGACGCCATCAAGTATGTGCCGGAACTAAAAGAGGCGGCTAACGGAAATGATCCGCTGGCACGGGATACCTTGAAATACGCCCAGATGCTGGAAGGCAACGTCCGTAACACGGGTGTACACGCCTGCGGTGTCATTATCGGACGTTATGATATATCGGATGTCGTACCTGTCAGTACGGCGAAAGACAAGGATACCGGCGAGGAGATGCTGGTTACCCAATACGAGGGTTCCGTGATCGAGGAAACCGGATTGATCAAGATGGACTTCTTGGGCTTGAAGACCTTGTCCATCATCAAGGAAGCAATCGAGAACGTGAAACTGACTACCGGACATGATCTGGATATCGATCATATCAGTCTGGAGGACCCCAAGACTTATAAATTGTATTGCGACGGAAAGACAACCGGTACATTCCAGTTCGAGTCCGCCGGTATGCAAAAGTATTTGAAGGAGTTGCAACCTTCTAAATTCGAGGACTTGATCGCCATGAACGCCCTGTATCGCCCGGGCCCAATGGATTACATCCCTTCTTTTATCGCCCGTAAACAGGGTAAGGAGGAGATCAAGTACGATATTCCCGTCATGGAACGCTACCTAAAAGATACGTACGGTATTACGGTCTATCAGGAGCAGGTCATGCTTCTATCCCGTTTGCTCGCTAACTTCACGCGTGGTGAGAGTGATGCCTTACGTAAGGCGATGGGTAAGAAGTTGATCGAGAAGATGAACCACTTGAAGTCTAAATTTATGGCTGGTGGTCAAGCCAACGGCTATAAAGAGGAAACTTTAAATAAGATCTGGTCCGACTGGGAGAAGTTCGCCTCATACGCATTCAATAAGAGTCACGCTACTTGTTACTCATGGGTGGCTTATCAGACCGCTTACTTGAAAGCGAACTTCCCGTCCGAGTATATGGCCGCCGTCTTGAGCCGAAGCTTATCCAATATCACGGATATCACGAAGTTCATGGATGAATGTAAAGCGATGGGTATTCAAGTATTGGGACCGGACGTGAACGAGTCTATCTTGAAGTTCAGCGTAGATAAGAACAAGAACATCCGCTTCGGGCTAGGCGCCGTGAAAGGCGTAGGTGAGTCAGCCGTACAAAATATCATAGAGGAACGCAAGAAGAACGGCCCGTACAAGAGTATCTTCGATTTCGTAGAACGGGTGAACTTGACCGCTTGCAATAAGAAAAACATAGAGTCCATGGCTTTGGCCGGAGCGTTCGATAACTTCGGTATCCAGCGTGAGCAGTTCTTCACCGACAGTGGAAAAGGAGAATTGTTCTTGGATACCTTGGTTCGCTATGGTAACAAATACCAGATGGATAAGAGCACGGCAGTCAACTCTTTATTCGGTGGAGACGCCTTGATCGCCATCGCTAAACCGGAGATCCCGCAATGCGAGCGTTGGAGCGATCTCGAACGCCTGAATAAAGAGAAGGAGTTGGTCGGTATTTACCTATCCGCCCATCCGTTGGATGAATACCGTATCATATTAAAGTATGTATGTAATACCGGCATGGTAGAACTTAACGAGCGGGAAACCTTACAAGGCCGGGAAGTTTTATTAGGTGGTATCGTCACCGGTTTCCGGGAAGGAATGACCAAGAACGGAAAGCCTTACGGTATCTTGAAGATCGAGGATTTCACGGGTAGTGGCGAGATCCCGCTTTTCGGACAGGATTATATCGAATACAGCAAGTATGGTAAAATAGGGATGTATCTCTTGATCACAGCCCGTGTAGAGCCTAGCCGCTGGGACCCCAATAAACTGGACTTCAAGATTGGTACCGTCAACCTTTTGCAAGACGAGAAAGACAAGCTGATCGAGAAAATCAGTATCACGGTCCCGATCCATGATTTGGACGAGCCGACAATCAATGAGCTTTCGGTATTGATCAAGAACAATCCGGGCCATAGCCTGTTATATTTTAAGGTTGTCGATGGGGAACATAATATTTCCCTAAATCTCTTCTCCCAAAATATCCGCTTAAACGTGACCCGTGAGCTGGTAGACTTTTTACAGGAGAACGAGAATATCGATTTTAAAATTAATGGTTAAAGTTGTACGACGCTGAAAGAATTTGTACTTTTGGCGTCATAACAATCATTAGATTATAATTCATAATTAAATAATACGTAATTCAAAATGGCACTACAAATTACAGACGCTAATTTCGAGGAGTTGGTTAACTCCGGAAAGCCCATGGTTCTTGACTTTTGGGCAGAGTGGTGTGGCCCTTGCCGCATGGTATCTCCTATCATTGATGAGTTGGCAACCGAATACGAAGGTCGTGTGACGATCGGTAAAATGAACGTTGACGAGAATGACGATGTAGTCGGACAATTCGGTATCCGCAACATCCCTACCGTTCTTTTCTTCAAAGACGGTAAGATGGTTGATAAAGTAGTAGGCGCTACGGCTAAGGATAAGTTCGTAGAAAAGATCGAGGCAATGCTTAAATAATTGAAAGTTGAGAATTGAGAATTGAAAATACCGAGGAATACGCTCTGTAACTTTCAATTCTCAATTTTTACCCCTAAGTATATGTCGCTTGCCCGGAGGACCGGGAAGACGGCTCATCTCAAAACCAGCCGCTTGCATACCTCTGCGTACCTCTCCTTTTGCGCAATAGGTTACGATCACTCCGCCCGGTGCGGTATGAGCATACAAACGATTATAGATTTCCTGATTCCACATCTCCGGTTGTTTCTCGGGCGCAAATGCGTCGAAATAGATCAAATCGATATCATCCGGTAGTTCACAGGCGTTACTATTTCCTTCTATTTTATGAAGTGTAAAGCGCTCTGAGATTGAAACGGGAGTATTCCACTCCGCCTCATGCAAGGCTAAGAATAACTCTTTTCTCTCCGGCCAGATCAGCTCCCCATAATTCAAGGCACGAATCGTATCTAAAGGAAGCGGGTATAACTCCACTGTATGATAATCAATATGATGTGCTTGAGATAGCTCGACATCCTTCAATGTCAAGAAGGCGTTCAGCCCTGTACCGAAGCCAATCTCCACGATTCGGATAAAGTCTTTTTCAAGCGCATGCAATCCCGCCTCTATAAATATATGTCTTGATTCCTGCAGGGCCCCGTTCACGGAATGATAATGTTCATCCATCGCCGGAATATATAGTGTATGGCTTCCATCCGCCGTTATCTGTAATTCTTTCTCCATATGTATGCAAAGATAATACATACGAATCAGAATAATACTTATCTTTACCGCTATAAATATGATATAAGATATGGATAGACGCCATCTTTACTTCTTACTATTCTTATTATGTACCATACAAGCCGCTATCGGTCAACAGCGCTCCTTCTCTATCAAGGGAGTTGTAAAAGACGCATCGAGCGGACAGCCGATACCTTTCGCTAACGTAGTGGTATGGAACACGACGCAAGGGGCGGTCACCGATTCCACCGGATTATTCGAGATATCCGGCATATCACCCGGAAGCTATCGTCTCCAATCCTCCTTTCTGGGATATAAGCCATTCGTTACCGCCGAATTCAGACTAGCGAATAAAGATATATTCTTCCCGATCGAGCTAGAGGAAGCCAGCCAGAATCTGCAAGAGGTTAGCGTAGTAGCCTCTCCGTTCCGTAAAACCGCCGAAAGTCCGCTAGGACTTCGTGTAATCGGTTTCAAGGAGATAGAGAAAAGCGCGGGAGGAAACCGGGATATCTCCCGGGTAGTACAAACCTTTCCGGGAGTAGCGTCTACGGCAGCGTTTCGTAACGACTTGATGGTAAGAGGAGGAGGTCCCTCGGAAAACCGTTTCTTTTTGGATGGCGTAGAGATACCGAATATCAACCATTTCTCTACCCAAGGAGCCTCCGGAGGTCCGGTCGGTATTATCAATCCCGATTTTATCCGGGAGGTCAACTTTTATTCGGCCGCATTCCCCGCATCCAAAGGGAACACTTTAAGTTCGGTATTGGATTTTAAACTACAAGATGGGAATAAGGAGAAATTCTCATTGCGAGGAGTCCTAGGAGCCTCAGATATCGGTGTGTCCGCTAATGGACCGCTAGGAAAAAAGACCACTTACCAAGTGTCTGTTCGTCGCTCTTACCTTCAATTCCTTTTCGATATGATCGGCTTGCCGTTCTTACCTACTTTCACGGATGCCCAATTCAAGATTAAGCACTCCTTCAACCCCAAGAATGAGCTTACAGTTCTCGGATTAGGGGCGATCGATGATATGAAGCTGAATACAGGAATGAAAGACATGAGCGAGAAAAACCAATATATCCTCTCTTACTTGCCGGTCGTAAAACAAAAAACGTATACCCTTGGAGCGGTTTATAAACACTACGCCGATAAAAATCTCTACTCGGTCATTATCAGCCGTAGCCAGACCAACAATAAGAATATTAAATACAAAGACAATGATGAAAGCCAAGTAGAGAATCTCTCCTTAAATTACCGTTCGGACGAGATTGAGAATAAGTTCCGAACGGAAAACACGTTCCGCTTACCATTCATTCAATTGAATGTCGGAGGAAACATCGAATACGCCCAATACACGAATGACACCTATCAAAAGCAATTTACCTCTATCCCCCGTACCATCGTATATCAAACAGACCTTGGCATATGGAAGTGGGGTATCTATGCCACGGCTATTTATGAGAGTTATAATGAGCGGTTTACCACCTCTTTAGGTGTTCGTGCGGACGCAAACAATTATTCCTCGGATATGAATAATTTGTTAGATCAGTTATCTCCTCGCCTATCCTTATCCTACCGCTTGTCCGATCCGCTTTATATAAACGCGAATATCGGACGCTACTACGAGCTTCCTCCTTATACGACATTGGGATTCAAGGATAATGAAGGTAATTATGTAAACCGGGCAAATCATTTAAGCTATATCCGAAGCGACCAAGCCGGATTAGGCTTGGAATACCGTCCTACCTCATACTTGAAATTCACGGCTGAAGGATTCTATAAACATTATGATCGTTATCCGATGTCCATACTCGACAGTATCCCACTCGCGTCGAAAGGTACGGACTATGGTGTCTTGGGAAATGAGGCCGTATCATCTACCGCTACAGGGCGAGCTTATGGCCTTGAGATCATGGGACGTTGGTATAATTATAAAGGACTTACTTTCATCGCGTCCTACACTTTGGTAAGAAGCGAATTCAAGGATGGGAGAAATATGGACACTTATCTTCCTTCGGCTTGGGACAATAAGCATCTGTTCACGTTTAGCGGGACTTATTCTTTACCCAAGAACTGGGACGTAGGCGCCAAGTTCCGGGTAGTAGGAGGCGCTCCCTATACGCCTTACGATGTAGAAAAGAGTAGTTATGTAGAAGCTTGGGACGCTAATAACGGGCTATACTATGATTACAGCCGGTTTAACAGCGAACGGCTCAAGCCATTCACGCAGTTAGATATCCGTATCGATAAAACATTTTACTTCAAAAAGATCATGCTTGGAGCCTATATCGACATCCAAAACATATTGAATTCCAAATACAAAGAGCAAGACGTATATATCAAAACGGGTAAAATTATCAACCCGGAAGCTCCCATATATGAACAACGGTACGAATTAAGACCGATAGAACGTCTTACAGGAACGCTTCTCCCAAGTATCGGAGTGATGATCGAGTTATAGATTTTAGGCGTAATAGATTCTTTTTATTTTGAATTTCAGCAATTAATCATAAATCTTTCCTATTTTTGTGGTCTGTATTAATAACAAATAGTACTTTAATCGCAAATAAGCACATGAATAGGTAGGTAAAGAATGACATTATTAAAAAACTACATACGATTCGTACTCTTTATCGTGTTAAGTCTGGTCTTTTCTTTCCACTTATACGCTACAGATAATGCAGGCCCTATTTTAATCATTAGCTCCTACAATCCCGATACACGTAATACGACCGCCAATATTTCCGAGTTTATGGAGGAATATAAGCGGGGAGGTGGTATCTCGCCGGTGGTTATCGAGAACATGAACTGTAAGAGCCTCCCGGAAGCCCCCTTATGGGACGGTAAGATGAGAGGTATATTGGATAAATATAAGGAAAATAACACCCCTCAGCTTATCATTATCTTAGGTCAAGAGGCATGGGCTTCTTATATCTCCCAAGAATACAAGCCTGATATACCGGTTTTATGCGGTATGATCAGTAAGAATGCGATCTTATTACCCGACTCGGATTTAAATGTCGCCGAATGGGAGCCGAAATACATCGATATCCAAGAGTACGTAGATAAAGGTTTACACCTTGGCGGGTTCTTGTATTCTTATGACGTAAAAGAAAATATCCGGTTAATACGTAAGCTATATCCCAAAACTCAAAATATAGCATTAATCACCGATAATACCTACGGTGGTTTAGCTATGCAGACCTTGGTAAAAAAGGAAATGGAAAATATCAAGGATCTGAACTTGATATTACTGGATGGAAGAAAGAATAATATCTACACCATCGTTGAGCAAATCAAGAACCTGCCGGATCAGACCGTGATATTGATCGGTACATGGCGTGTAGACGTGAACGACGGGTATTATGTTGGAAATGCCACGTATACCATGATGACCGCCAATCCCAGAATCCCGACATTCACATTGGCATCCGTCGGCATAGGGCACTGGGCCATCGGAGGTTTCAGTCCCAAATACAGGCCTATAGGTTCCGATTTGGCGAAAGAGGCTTTAAGTATATTGGAGAAGAAAATCGCCCCTAAAGATATCCATCCACAAATCATTCCCAATGGATATATGTTCGACGCTTCAAAGATCAAGGCTTTTGATATCAGCAGATTGTCATTGCCCCACGACGCTACTATTATCAACGAGGACCCGAGCCTATTCTCCAAATACAGGTTCGAGATCTTGCTAAGCGTAATCACCGTATTATTTATTTTCCTGATTATGATATTAATCTTCTTTATCCGGACCAATAAACTGAAAGATAAGTTATTGGATCTACAGAAGGATAATATACTAATCATGAATAATATCCAAGCTTCCATCTATTTCATCAAGCCGGATTATACCGTAAAATGGAGAAACGAAGTAGAGTTCCATGACTGTATCCCTGAATTCGGTCCGGCTAATTGCTTCTTGGTCAAGAACGGAGTAAAGCCTTATTGTACCCGTTGCACGGTCGCAAAGGCCATGGAAACCAAAAAGCAGGTCGATATCACGAATGAGTTCGGCGATGGAAAGTATCTTCATATTTTGGCGAACCCTGTATTAGACGAGCACAACAACCTTATCGGGGTTATTTTCAAGAAAGAAGACGTGACAAAACAAAAACAGGCAGAGAACGAACTGAGGAAAGCGAAAGAGAAAGCGGAAGAGTCCGATCGTTTGAAATCCGCGTTCTTGGCGAATATGAGTCATGAGATTCGAACGCCATTGAATGCGATCGTCGGTTTCTCCGGATTATTGGCTGTAACCGAGAATATGGAGGATAAAGAGGAATATATCAATATCATTAATAGCAACAACGACCTGTTATTGCAATTGATCAATGATATTCTCGATCTAGCCAAGATAGAGGCGGGTACGCTAGAATTCGTGGATTCAGACGTAGATGTCAATCAACTATTCTCCGATATCGAGCAGTCTTCCCGTTTGAAGGCGCAAGATGGGGTGCAGGTATGCTTTGTCGAGAAGATCCCGAATTGTATCTTACGCACCGACCGTAACCGGGTCTCCCAAGTCATTACGAACTTTATCAACAATGCCATCAAGTTCACAACTCAAGGTAGCATCCTGTTTGGCTACCGCCATAGAGATGATGAGTTGTATTTCTATGTAAAAGATACGGGATGCGGTATCGCCAAGGATAAAATCGGTCAAGTTTTCACCCGTTTCGTTAAGTTAAATAGCTTTGTGCAAGGAACGGGGCTGGGATTATCGATCTGCCAGATGATTATCAAGCGTCTGGGTGGAGATATAGGGGTGGAATCAGAGCAAGGGAAAGGTTCTACATTCTGGTTTACGTTGCCCTATTCGATACTAGAGATGCAGGAAGTCCCGCATGAGAAACCAAAGACCGAGAATGTACAGAAGAGCCAGTCATCCAAATCGGCAACCTTATTAATAGCGGAAGATAACGAAAGCAACTATACTTTATTCCAAGCCATGTTGAAAGATTATAACCTTATACACGCATGGAACGGGGAACAAGCGATCGATTTATTCAATAAATATCAACCGGACTTGATCCTAATGGACCTAAAAATGCCGATCGTAGACGGCTATGAGGCTACACGGGTAATTCGGGAAAAGAACCAGTCCATCCCTATCATCGCCGTAACGGCTTTCGCCTTCGCGGAGGATGAGGAACGGGTAAAACAAAGCGGATTCTCCTCTTACATCGCTAAACCGATCAAGCCGGATAAGCTAATCGCATGTATTCATTCTTATTTATAGAATCCGTTTGTTAACAATCGGAAAACGCAAAACGAAAGAGGAACCCTTCTCTACTTGAGAGTCGAGACTAATACTTCCTCTATGACGGTTCATGATCTGCCGGCAAAGACTTAATCCGATGCCGGAACCTTTAGATTTAGTCGTGAAGAAAGGAACGAAGATTTTGTCGATTGCCTCGGGAACAATTCCGCTACCATTATCAATCACCGAAATAATTACCATACCGTTTTTTTGGACAGCCTCCACTATAATTTGAGGGGATAAGGATTCTTCACAAGCCTCTATCGCATTTTTCAATAGATTAATTAATACTTGTTCCACCATGATCCGGTCCGCATATAAATTCAAGTCTTCCGGCTTTACATGAAAGAAGAGGATATCGGATTTCTCCGGGAATAGAAGCCGGATATCGTCAAAGAGAGCCGAAACCGAGAAGTTTCGTAAAGTAGGTAAAGGCAGACGGGTTAATTTCCGATAATTCTCGACAAAATCCAATAACCCCTTACTTCTTCGGTGGATCGTTTGCATGGCTTGCACCATAATAGCGTAGTCTTTCTCATTCATGCCATTTATCGTCGCACGCTCGGCTACCGTCTCCGATAAAGAGATTACCGGAGCGATCGAGTTCATGATCTCATGCGTCAATACCCGGATAAGTTTCTGCCAAGCCTCGGTTTCCGCCTCAGCGACCACCGAACTATACAATCGACTCCGCAAAGCCTCCAAGGCAGCGTTCATAGAAGAGGCCAAAGCCTTTTCGTCTTCCGTCATTGAATCGGAAGGATAAAACAGGCTCAGATCCCCGTAATGAATACTCTCTATCAGGTATTCCATCCGCTTAACAGTCTTTTGCTGATCCTTATATAAGAAAACCGAAAGCGCAAGAATACAAAATCCGAACAGCACGGGAATAAACAAAAACCCTTTCAGCATTAAGAATGAGGCAGTAAAAGACAAGACCACGATCCCCAAAATACGAGCGAACAACAAGTAACGTATCATAAGCCAAATTTCTCCAATTTACGATACAAGGTAAAGCGGGTAATCCCTAGAAGCTCGGCGGCACGAGTGATATTCCCCTCGGCACGACGTAAGGCACGTTCGATCGCTTCTTTCTCCAATACCGTCAGATTTAACTCATCGGATGGTTCCTTATCCCTAAGCGGGACAGAACGCAGAATAAAGTCTTCCGGCCTTAGCCAATTACTTTCAGACAAGATAACCGCCCGTTCAATCGCATGTTGCAGTTCACGTACATTACCGGGCCAAGCATAATTATGTAGCTTATTCTTCCCATCCCTGTTAATGCCCTTCAAGTCTTTCTTATATTTACGGGCATACTTCGACAAGAAATGTTCAGCCAATAAGATCACGTCATTTCCTCGTTCCCTCAAGGGAGGAATATGTAACTCGATCGTATTAATACGATATAAAAGATCTTGCCGGAAAGTACCTTCTGCCACAAGATGATGGATATTCACGTTCGTCGCGCAGATCAACCGGATATCAATCGGTATGGGTTGCGTTGCTCCCAAGCGGGTTATCTGTCGTTTTTCCAAAGCGGTCAACAGTTTCGCTTGCATGGAAAGGCTTAAGTTCCCGATCTCATCCAAGAACAAGGTGCCACCGGAAGCCACCTCCATTCGTCCCGGCTTTTCCTTACGGGCATCTGTAAAAGCCCCTTTCTCATAGCCGAATAATTCACTCTCGAAAAGTTGTTCCGGAATAGAGCCCACATCAATCCCGACGAAAAGATTCCCCGAACGCGGAGATTGATGATATAAGGCACGGGCAACTAAATCTTTACCGGTTCCATTCTCCCCCAAGATTAATATATTGGCATCCGTATTCTTTAATTTATCGACCGTAGCGAAAATAGCCTGCATCGGTTCGCTTTCACCGATGATCTCGAAGCCAGCATCCTCGGGTGAACTAAGAATCTCAACTTGTTTCTTTAAATTTCGCACTTCCGCCCTACTCTCCCGAAGTTCCAATGCCGAAGAGAGTGTAGCGAGTAATTTCTCCTTTTCCCAAGGTTTCGGGATAAAGTCGGTAGCTCCCGCCTTAATCGCCCGCACGGCCTTATCCGTATCCGAATAGGCAGTCATAAAAAGAACCACCACGTCCGGGTCTATCTTCTTTATCTTCTCCAACCAATAGAAACCCTCCTGACCACTAATAGCATCCCGCTTGAAGTTCATATCCAACAAGATAATATCCGGGATAAAAGTCCGCATGAAATGATCGATGCGCTCCGGTTGCGTAGCCACTCTTATTTGTTCCATATAGGGCTCCAGTAATAAGTTAAGGGCAAAAAGGATGTCCTCATTATCATCTATAATTAATAGTTTTCCCTTTTTCATAAGCGCTAAACTAGTTTGTGATGCCTCAAAGGTAGGTATTAAATCAATGGAAGAAGCGTGCGTAATCGAACGATTATCGTGCGCAGATGAACTGTTAAATTAATAGTCCGCAAAGAGGGTTAAGATTAAGTAAACGGTAAGACTATTTAAGCGAAAGAAAAAACGAGGAGAAAGAAGGAAGACTATCTTTGTATTTGCAACCAGTTATTGCTCAATAGTTTGTGAGTAATAAGTCAGAAATAT
>ERZ1504199.475-NODE-475-length-16296-cov-5.593252_pt1 | contig 16296 bp, 10 predicted proteins | sample MGYA00574889_ERZ1504199 | MGnify/ENA primary metagenome ERZ1504199 (study PRJEB39906, sample SAMEA3182081) | gut metagenome | biome: human; feature: gut; material: Stool; isolation source: human stools | place: Canada | collected 2012-12-04 ...
TTTAGTATTAATATTAATCCAACTCCCGCCTGTTCATCCGTCACGGATTACTTGGATCGATACCCGCACGGGAATTGTATGATTATCTTATTTTGTTAAATTCTTATTTAACGATAGCCTTAACAGCTTCCTCACCATCAACAGCCACTGCTACGATACCGGCAGGAACAGAGATTGTAGCGTTATCGGAAGTAAGAACGGTCTCAGCGATTACCTTACCCAAGATATTCGTGATAACTACAGACTTACCAGCTGCGCCTTGAACGGTTACGGTACCGTTACCTGCGATTACGGATACACCTTCAGTAGCGATCTCATCGTTAGAAGTAACGAATTCATCATCTTCTGTCATGCGTTGTACATTGAATACCAAGGCACCGTCACCGCTAGTCTTAGCATTATCGAACTTAGCGTTCTCATCTGTGATTACCAAGCAACCATTATGCATCTTCAACCAAGCAACATTCTCTTTCGGAGCAATTGCTTCATCTTTATTGCCATAAACAGTTGTATACTGATCATCATAAACCGGTTGTCCATTAACTTCCGCTGAACCATAAACATTAGACTCAAACAAGAAAGAGTTATCTGCACCTTCTTCTGTTACATTTCCAGCCTTGTCAGGATTTACATAACGGAAAGACCAAGTTACGTTCTTATGTTTATCACCTGTCAAGTTCACAATGAAATGTTCAATTTTTGCTTTTTTATAGTTAGCGATGATTTCAGCCGTATCCAAATCAGCCGGAGCCATCTTCTCGAAACCATTTGTCAATACATACAAGCTGTCACCCATGTGAATAGCCTCAACGAAACCAACGCGAGTATAGCTGCTATTAACACTTGAGTTAGTACTTAATTTATACGGATTAGCAACCTTTCTTTCATCATAGACCTTCGCTGAATCAGAGAAGTTTACCAAATATTTACCATAGTGGTAGCCAGCGTGAGCAGGAGTAGCGTGTGAGCAGTGAGCAGCATCAACCTTATTACCAGCATTATCATAGTGATTATGCGCATAAGTACAAGGTACACCCGGAGTTCCCGGTACATCTACGTGAGCCGCAGAGATCAAATATTGAGGTTTGATATTACCTGCGCCACGATTTACCCAAGCCGTATCGATATGGAAGAACAATTTACCATTAGCTTTATCCTTATTCCAGATACCAGCGTAGTTAACCACCTTGTCTTGCAAGTTCTTGTTCCACTCATCCATCAAGTACTCACCACGTACGCTCTCTACGAATGCCAAGCTATCGCAAGCGTCTGTAGCGCTCTCACCCAATGCTACGTTGTTGAAACGACGGTATAATGGAGAGTCATCTGTTACCACAGCGAAAGCGGATGTACGAAGTTCACGATTATTGCCTTGATTGAACTTATCATCTGTAGAACCTTGTAATAAGTCCAGAGTATTATCATCAACAGAAACTTTTACACCATTCGTATATTCATCAGATGAATAAGTAATTATAGATTCTGCCGCACCAACAGAAGCACGAGCCTTTACTTCTGAATTATCTTTTACGATGAAGAATTCTTTATTATCTTTATCATAAACTTTTACTATTTCAGCTTCAACTAACGCATAATAGTGCTTACCGTCCACACAGTTGTTTTCTTTTAAGAAGAACGGAGTTTTAGTATCCTTCTTCATCATATACTTTTTAGCAACATCATCGTAAGACAAATAGCTCTCGCCATTCTTAACATAGTAAACATTTCTTACCAAGCTATCGCCAACACCATAGTTATCATTCTTAACCACGATCTCCAAACGGAAGTTAGTCTTATCACCGTTCTCGTTTACACGAACGATAGAATCCTTACCAGCCGGAGTATACAAATATTTATCTAATGCCAAACCATGTAAATAATTGAATACATATGTCTGAACCTTAGCGGAATCCTCTGTCAAGTATCTGTAACCAACCTTTAAGTTATTAGCGTCTTTAACAGGGATAAAACTCAAAGTATCAGCAACACCGTTATTATAGAAGAATACATCTTTGCTATCTTTTACAGCATACAGCTGAACAGTTTTCTTATTCAGACCTACAGCATTATCAGACAAATCGTTGAACTCACGGTTCTGGATCGTAATAGAAGCAGTAGAAGCCGTACCATTCTTTGTAATAACCCACTGAGCTGCCGGAATATGGTTGAAATCTTGGCGATCTGCTTGTTTTGCCCAACCAAAATTACCAGCCAAGTTAGCCAATGCATAAGCGTTGTTTTGTTCCGGTTTATTACCGCCAGTAGATTTATATTGAATCATATAAACACCGTCTGCCAAAGTTGTTTGAGTCAAACCCGTGAAGTTTGTACCAAGTTTGATAACTGTTTTCTGAACATCCTTAACAGCAACAAGAGCACCAGCAGTAGTACCATCTGTTTCATCTGTATTAACAGTCAATACATTCGTACCGGCCAAACGAGCCATGTAAATGTATTTATCAATAGCTGCTGTTTGAGTTCCCTTAGCAGAAGCTGTGTTATCAGAAAGTACCCAATTAGAGTTGTTGTTCTCCTCTTTCACCCATTTAGCGAAATCCTCATCAGATACACCGCCGTTTTTAGTAATCTTATAAACAGCCTTCTGAACTTGAGCATACAGCTCATCTCTCTGAGCGTTATAAGTGAACTTAAATTTATAAGAACCCTCATTACGGCCATCAGCGTTTAGTTCATCACAAGCAAACTTCAAGAACTTGCTAGTCTCTGTTCCGTCATAATAAGCGGTATCAACTACAACATATGCTTTCTTGTCACCAATCTTTTGGTCTTTAGCTTGCAATGTTACCCAATAGCCTCCATTTTGAGTATCAAATTCCTGATCCCCTGCATGTAAAGCTGTAGCAGTTAAAACATTCTTATTATTCCCTGAAGTCTCCGGATTCATCGTTAAGCCAAAGAACATTTTAGCGATAGCTGCATTATTGCCCTTTACTGAATGTAATAAAGTATTCAATGCGTCACTATCCAAAGAAATACTTGCAGGAATATTTGCTTGGTCAGAAGACAAAGCTATAGCAGCAGTAGAGATTGCACTTTTCTTTGCTTTCTCCAAATAAAGTTTGCTACCTGACTGAGCTATATAAACAACATTCTCACCATCAATATAAGAAACCAAGATATCCTTTCCACCCACTGTCTCAACAACCCACTCAGAAGCACTTCCTCCTAAAGCCAATGGAGCAGCACTAGCGATCTTTTGAGACTTGTTATTGTCATCCACAGCGATAGCTGTAGCAGGATCTACAGACAATGTTAAACCGGTAGCCTTATTTACGAAAGAATAAAGAGTTCTTCCTAAAGAAGTCTTCACGTTAGAGACAGTCCATGTTGCTGGATTCAACTCTTTTAAATCAGAAAGAGTTGTAGGATCAAAGCTCAATGCACCATAATTATTCTCTGTATTTACAGATAAGTAATTTGATGATGCACCCAACAAAGTAGCCTCGCCCTTCTTAGCGTTTATGCTAGCTCCCGCAGAGAATGCAGTCGCCAACATAGCACTAGCTAAAAGCGTAGTAATCTTTTTGTTCATAAATCAAAAATTTAATATTAATAATAGTGTTAATTAAAGTCCATCCCACCGTTTAGCACCCTTGTTTTTCTCGAAAACGACTAGTCTAAACGATCGTTTAGATCTTGCGTTTTTTAGACGCTTGAGAGGGAGGTTCGTTGAAGGAATCGCTTGTTTGGTAAATGATAACCTATCCTATTGATAAGAAAGAGGATAAGTGAAAAAAAAATAGCTCGGAAGGGTTGCAAGTATCGAAGAAACGCGTACCTTTGCAAATGACTAAAAGAATCGATCGTTTAGACTAGCCGTTTCTATCTATTATATAATGTACGCATGTACATTATATATGGTATCCATCCATAACCGCATAATAAATACAAAATACAAACATTCACATGCAATCATTGCAAATACTACAAACGTATAATCCAAGGCTTGTCAAGCCATAAGCTTACGAGTTGAGAAGTGATTAGTTATTCACTTGGAGAACTTTATGCTAGCGGCTTAGTCTATTATTTAATGTTATCTTTATACGTGAAAAGAATAAGTCAACCATACCAAATTTGATCTCTTAAAAAGTACAATAAGCCTAATATTTAAAGATTGTTATTTATATTTCTGATAATCAGCGTATAATAAGAATTGATCAAAATGGGAGCCGATTACTATCCATAGTATTTTGCACTACTATTAATACTAATCGTACTTTCTATAAATAGTAAAGCTGACTACCATGAATCTGCTTTTTAAGAAATATACAATAAACAGGATGTGCGATACGAAAATAAACCTTACCTTTGGAGCAGTAATCACCTAAAACCATTTAACTATGGCACAATACGTAGACATCATGACTGATGCTGGATTTAAGGCTGTCTTCCAAGACAAGCAAGTTACCATCAAGTTCCTTAACGCCGCCCTAGCCGGCGAACGACAGATCAAGGACATCACCTACCTCGACAAGGAGATCAAGCCCGAGACCGTCGAGAACCGTACCATCATATTCGACCTGCTCTGCGAGGACGTGTCCGGGGCCAAGTTCATCCTAGAGATGCAGAATTGTCCCCAGCACTATTTCTTTAACAGAGGTTTTTATTATCTTTGTCGCATGGTGGCCCGGCAAGGACAAATCGGCAAGCAATGGCAATATCGGTTGCTACCCATCTACGGAGTCTACTTCTTGAATTTCAAGTTGCCGGAGTTCACAGACTTCCGTACGGATGTTGTCCTCGCTAACGAGAGGACGGGAAAGGTGTTCAATGAGATCAAGATGAAGCAGATCTACATATCGTTCCCGTTATTCAGTTTAAGCAAGGAGGAGTGCAAGAGCTCCTTCGAACGTTGGATTTATACATTGAAGAATATGAACCTATTTGAACAATCTCCCTTCAAGGAGGAACAGGAGACCTTCCTTCGCTTGCTGGATGTGGCGAACGTCAACTCACTCAGCGAAAAAGAACGTGCGATCTACGAGGAAAACCTAAAGAATTATCGGGATTGGTATGCGACCATCGATTACGCACAAACGGAAGGGATTGAAAAAGGAATGCAGGAAGGAATGCAAAAAGGGATGCAGAAAGGGATCGAGAAAGGCCGTCAAGAGGAAAAACTCCAGATAGCCCGAAAGATGAAGAAGCAAGGACTTGACTCCGAACTTATCGCCCAATGCTCCGGACTTTCTGTTGAAGACATTGAGCGACTATAACCCGAATCAACCGATTCGATTCAATTCGATCCGGGCTGCTTCCATCCACTATCCGGAGGAAACGGCCCGGATTACTTTCGTACATTCACGATACCTAGAAAGCGTAATTAAAATCCAACGGAATAAAGAAACTGACGATTGTTCCGCTCCCCATCCCCTTCTTCTTGCTTTGGACCGAATAGGTGATCTTCTCTTTATTTCTCCTATTCAACAATAGGATCGTACGGTAAAGGACTTTCGTTCCCATCCCCGTACCGTTATGTCCCGCATTCGTAAACGGACGATACCCGGGTCCATTATCCTCTATACGGATATGGATGCCTTTCCCGTCGCGCTCCACGAAAACAGATAATCGCTTCTCGCCCTCGATCGCACACAAGCCATGTTTCACGGCATTCTCTACGGGTATCTGGATCAGCATGGCCGGGAGATAGATTGCGTCCGTGTCAAGAGAGGGATCGAGATTCCATTCCAGACGGAAGTCCGGCCCTAATCCTTGCGCCTGCAAATTCAAGTAAGTCCGGACAAAGCGTAATTCTTCCTCCAACGTGATACTAAGCTTTTCCGTGATCTCCAAACTACTACGTAACAACTCCACCAATCCGGAAAGTTGCGTACGGCGGGAACTTCCTTCTTCCTCCGAGCTAATCTCCCGGTTCAATATATTGAATATAAAATGAGGGGATACACGGTTGCGAATACTCTCCATCTTCAGTTTCGTCACCTGATCGACATGGCTTAACCATTGGGCATGCCGTTTACGTTTCATAAAGTAATAAGCCATGCCGCTGACGATGGACAAGATCACAAAAAGCAAGATCCAAACCCAACGGCTCATTTCCAAGTATTCCATCCGGCCGGCCTGTTGTTTAATAATAGCCTCCCGCTTGAGTAAAGTCGTATCTTGGCTATAACGCATATCGATCTCGGCGACACGCATCTGGGTTCGTTCGCTACGAATATTGTTCTCAATGACGCTATTCTTCGTTTGGTACTCATAGGCACGTCTAAAATCGCCCGTGGTAGCGAAGTAATTCTGCAAGTTCTTATTACGGATCACTACCATCTTGGGATCTATGCCTACCGTATCCGTGTAACTCCTCAACAATTGATAAGCCAGCCCGGAGTTCCCCTCTTTTAAGGCTAGCGAAGCCTTCAGGGTTGTCAAATGGTACAAGGCCGTCTTATTATTATAGGTATGGAAGTACCTAAACCCTTTTTCCAGATAAAAACGAGCGGAATCCAACTGATCCATACATAGATAGATCTCCCCTAAATTGATCTCGCATACGTTGGTATAGAAATCCATATGAGTAGGACGTACCACCTCACGGGCTTTCAAGAACCAAGGAAGCGCCTCCGCGTATTCTTCCTTGTAATAATAGTAATTTCCCCGGCTATTGCAAAAGGTGAATTTCTCGCTCAAGTTACGAGAATCCAGTTCTTTCTCCGCCAAACGGTAAAAGTGATCGGATAAGTCAAAGTCCCTCAATTCCATATACGTCTCGCCCAAACCAAAATAAATAGGAAAGGACATCCGATCCATAATACCCAATGAATCACTCACGAAAAGAGCTTGGCGAAAGTAGCGGGCTCGCTGATCGTAAGCTCCTTTCCGGGCATATATATCCGCTATATTGATATAAATATCCGGGATTTTATGCTCCATCTCACTCTGCCGGATCTCTTGATACGCCTCGGAATAGCAAAGGAGGGCCGAATCCGTTTTATCCAAAAATGAATAATAATTGCCAACCGTATTTTTCAGCGTCCCTAAGAGTCCATGTATCTTGGGAGACATCGGTACACGGTCGCAATAATCTATAATTGACCGATGTAAAACAAACCCGGAATCATATACACTATTAGCAAAATAAATCTGGCTTTTAGCCGCAAGCAATTTATAATATTTATCGCTATCTTTAGTTAGACTTAAAGCTTCATCCAATGCGGAATGAGCATATCGAGGATTCCGGTAAATCGAATCCATAGCCATATGTTCCAAAGAATCAATCCGCAGGTTATCAGAAAAAGCAAATGTTTTTTCCGGTAGCTTTCCACAAGAAAACAGAAACACAAAATGAAATAGCAATAATAAAATGGACATAAAAGTCATACACACTCTATATTTCGTCATCATCTTGGCGGTTTTAAAGTTCATATGCAAAAATATTTAAAAATTTAATCTACGCAATTATTTCTCCTAATAAATATCGAAAATCGATTACATTTGTAAATCTAAAATAGAGTACACATGAAAAACTTGATGATTCCTGCGCTGGCGTTATTTTTATCGGCGGCGGCGCAAGCAGACGACAGTCCGTTATGGATGCGTTACTGTGCGATCTCCCCGGACGGGCAGACGATCGCGTTTTCTTACCAAGGGGATATCTACACGGTCCCTTCTTCCGGAGGGAAAGCCCGGCAGTTGACAACACATCCGGCTCATGACACCCGTCCGGTCTGGTCGCCCGACGGACAAAAAATAGCCTTTGCCTCCAACCGTAGCGGTAACTTCGATGTATTCCTCATGAATAAGGAGGGAGGGGAACCCAAGCGGCTCACCACCCACTCCACAAACGAATATCCCACGACCTTTAAGGATAACGGACACATCTTGTATCTGGCCAACATATTGCAAGATGCCAAGGATATCCAATTCCCCGGCACCCGCTTTATGCAAGTCTATGAGATAAGCACGGACGGAGGAAGGCCGGATTTATATTCTTCGTTATACATGGAGAATATAGCCCTCAGCAAGGATGGCAGTAAGCTATTATACAATGACTATAAAGGTTACGAGGACCCTTGGCGCAAGCATCATCAGTCTTCTATCACCCGTGATATCTGGTTATGTACGCTTGGAAAAGACCGCTCTTTCCAGAAAGTAACCACTTTTGGCGGTGAGGATCGTAATCCTGTATGGGCTGCGGATGGGGCGTCTTTCTATTACCTAAGCGAGGAGAAAGGAAGCTTTAACATCTTCAAGAAAGATTTGGCAGGCAACAGCGAGAAACAAATCACGACGCATACCACCCACCCCGTGCGTTTCCTTACCTCCGATAATTCCGGGACTCTATGCTATAGTTACGACGGCGAGATCTATACCGTTAAGGAAGGTCAGAAACCTGCCAAGGTGAATATCCAGATCGTCGCGGATAAGATCGAGAACGACGTGATCCATCGTCTTCTGACCGATGGAGCTACGGATATCGCCGTCTCCCCGAATGGAAAAGAGGTAGCGTTTATCACTCGTGGCGATGTTTACGTAACTTCTATTGAATACGAGACGACTCGTCAAATCACGAACACGCCACAACAAGAGCGCAATATAGATTTCAGCCCCGACGGACGTTCATTGGTATATTCCGCCGAACGGGAAGGAACATGGGGAATCTACGAAAGTAAACTTACACGTGACGAAGATAAGCAATTCACGTACGCCCCGGAATTGAAAGAGGAGCCTCTTGTCGTCTCCGGACAAACCTCGTTCCAACCCTTATACTCTCCGGATGGTAACGAGGTGGCTTTCCTTGAGAACCGCACCACCTTACGTGTTATCAACCGAAAGACCAAGCAGGTCCGCACCGTATTGGACGGGAAATACCTCTATTCGTATAGCGATGGAGACCAGCATTTCCAATGGTCGCCAGACAGCAAGTGGTTCTTGGTAGATTACATCTCCGTCGGAGGATGGAACAATACGGATATCGCCCTCGTGAAAGCGGACGGTAGCGGCGAGGTAACGAACCTGACGGAAAGCGGTTATTCGGATGGCGACGCGAAATGGGTATTAGACGGTAAGGCCATGATCTGGTCCTCCGACCGTGCCGGTTTCCGCAGCCACGGTAGCTGGGGTGCTGAGCGGGATGTGTACATCATGTTCTTCGACGGTGAGGCTTACGATAAATTCCGCCTCAGTAAAGAAGAACTGGCCTTGGTAGAAGCGGATGAAAACAAAGATAAGGACGAGGATAAGACATCCGATAAAGATTCCGATAAGAAAAAAGAGGATAAGGATAAGCCTGTAGCCCCCTTGAAGTTTGATTTGGAGAACCGCAAGGACCGGATTATTCGCCTGACCGCTAATTCATCCTCATTGGGAGACGCCGTACTCGCCCCGAAAGGAGATAAACTATATTATTGCGCCGCTTTCGAGAAAGGCTTTGATTTATGGGAACACGACTTGAAGGAAAAGTCCACTAAATTACTGCTCAAGAATGTCGGTCGAGGCACTCTATTCGCCGATAAGAAAGTAGAGAACCTCTATCTTACCGCCGGCGGCAAACTGAAAAAGATAGAGTTGAAGGATAGCAAGGAAAAACCGATCGCTTTCAAGGCCGAGTTCGCTTATCGTCCGGCAGAGGAGCGTGCTTATATCTTCCATCACGCTTGGCGTCAAGTCTTGGATAAGTTCTATGATCCGACACTCCGGGGCATGGATTGGAAAGGGTATGAGACCGCTTACGCCCGTTTCCTTCCGCATATCAACAACAATTTTGATTTCCAAGAGATGCTTTCCGAGCTATTGGGCGAGTTGAACGGCTCCCATACGGGCGCTCGTTACAATCCGGGACTAACCGGGCCGGAAACCGCCAGCCTAGGCGCTTTCTTCGATAACGCATACACGGGCGACGGATTGAAGATCGAGGAAATCATCGCCAAGGGCCCGCTGACATTGGCCGACAGCCAGATAAAGAAAGGCTGTATCATCGAGAAGATAGACGGAACACCGATAAAGAAAGACGCCGATTATTATCCACTGCTAAGCGGTAAAGTCGGTAAGAAAGTAATGCTTTCTGTCTATGATCCTACCAGCAAACAGCGTTTCGAGGAACAGGTAAAAGCGATCAGTAACGGAGAGCAATCGAACCTCCTTTATAAAAGATGGATCGAGAATTGCCAAGAAACCGTAGATAAATTATCGAACGGGCAAATCGGGTATGTACATGTAAGAGGTATGAACAGCGAGAGTTTCCGCGAGGTCTATTCCGCCTTATTAGGCCGTTGCCGGAATAAGAAAGCCGTGATCGTGGATACCCGCCATAACGGAGGTGGCTGGTTGCATGATGATCTGGCTACCTTATTGAGCGGCAAGGAGTATCAGCGCTTCGAGCCTCGCGGACAATACATCGGTAGCGATCCTTACAATAAGTGGACCAAACCGTCCTGTGTCTTGATGTGCGAGGATAATTATTCGAACGCTCATGGTTTCCCTTGGGTTTATAAGACCTTAGGTATCGGCAAGCTGATCGGCGCCCCGGTTCCGGGAACCATGACAGCCGTATGGTGGGAAACGCAAATCGATCCGACCTTGGTGTTCGGTATCCCGCAAGTAGGCGTGAAAGATATGCAAGGCAATTATCTGGAAAACCAACAATTGCAACCGGATGTCGAGGTGTACAATACTCCCGAGGCGCAGCTCTCCGGCGAGGACACGCAATTAAAAAGAGCGGTAGAAGTGATGCTGCAAACTGTAAAATAGCTTTTCTAGGCCTCGGAAATGACTTTTCAACCTTGTAAAATGCCTTCCGAGGCCTCGGAAACGACTTTTCAACCTTGCAAGGTGGTTTCCGAGATCTCGGAAGCCTCTTTCACTCACATCGAACAGAAGAAAGAAACGAAAAACGGAACCGTGAAGTCCACCAAGATCCCGTGAAAAATGGAGACAAAGACCAAATCCTTTCCGCAATAACGGGTGATAATCGGCAATGTCGTATCCATCGTAGTAGCTCCTCCCGCGCAGATCGGAGATAGCCTTCCGAAATATCTAACGAACAACGGAGCGCCCAGCAAGGCGAATATCTCACGGATAATATTAGCGATCAAGGCGATCGTTCCTAACTCCGCCGCCAATTGAGCCCCCAGCGTCGGTTCTTTTAGCTCTGTTATCAAGATGGAGGATAATGAATAATAGGCGAAACCGCTTCCGACCGCCAAACAATCGAACACGCTCCATTTGGTAAGAGCAAGGCTGATCAAGGCCGAGAAGCTCAACGTCCCGATAATAGTAGCCAGAGGCACCAATAAGAGTTTCGGCCGTATGCTCGACAAAATCTCTTTCAGTTTCTTATCGCTTCCTATGCTAATCCCTACTTGAAACATCAAGAGGTAAAGTACATAAACCGTTATATCATTCTCGATAATGACCCCGGGCAGATAACCGCTCCATCCCAGCAAGCACCCCAAGGCAAAGAAGCCCACGACGATCAAACTCCCTTTCATCCCCGGCTCCTTTCCTTAAAAAAGAAATGATAAACTCCCCACGCCGCCAAGACGCTCCCCAACGTACCGGCCGAAGCAATCAACAAGGCTTGCCCGCCCAACGTCGTAAGATTATTCACGATAGACTCATTAGCCCCTACCGAAATTCCCAGCAGGAACAAAAGAAGAAGAATCGTATAAGAAATAGGCTTACCGATCTTTTGCAGCAATTCTACTTTACGAAAGAAATACCCGACGGCAATGCCGCAGAACATGATTCCGATTACTGTAAACATCCCTTTGTAGTTTTTGCCGCGAAGTTAACAGAAACTCACAGTACCACAAAGCGGCTACTTCTTCGTTTTCTTGAATTTCACGGGAATCTGCATACCTCCGGCGTCGGCCATTCCCTCTAACTTATTTCCTTTCTGGGTCATAGTTAAATCTACAGGCGTTCCATCCACATAAAAAGAACTGGTATAGGTATCTCCTTTCGCCTTGATATCGTTTATCTCCAAGGTACTACCTTGTATATTCACTTTAGCGGTCAACTTGCCGTTCTCTTGCTTTATCTGCAAACTGCCATCTTGATATCCATACGGAGCGTCGGGGGCAGAGAAGGACCAATCGCCTACGAGCTTACTGAGATCAGCGGCTTTATCCTGCGCCGAGATCGCGATACAAAACAAAAGGCATAAAAGGGTGGTAAAGACTTTCTTCATGTTCGTTCCCATAATCTTATGAATTAAATGAGTAATAGATTTAAATAACGTTCCAAATGTAGTGATTAATTTTCGATCTTCCGAGATCTGTTCCAATATACGAGCATCAAAATCTTTCCCCAAGGGAGGCAATGCCTCGGCCTCATGAGATACGAACCAAGCCTTATAGGGCAATAAGTCGGGAGGTATCACCGCTGAGGAGAAAAACCGGCGTAATTCCCGTTCTTCCTCCACGGATGTGGCGCATTCCCAATATTTATCCAGCAACTTATTTATTCGTTGATAGTCCATACACGATCCATAAACAGATTACCTTACCGCATACCGCTCCATCCTTTCCTTATCTCCGGAATAGGTTTCCCTCAATGCCAGATTACGCGCTACCATCATGCAATAGGAAGGTAAGTTCTCAATGACAATCCAGCTATCCCGGTCTTCCCAAACCTTAAGCAGGGCTTCCTGAACGATCTGCTCAGACTGCTCCACGTCTCCGGTAATCCGGAAAACAACCCGGAAAAGGTTATTCTTCAGCGGCAATATCTTTGTCGTAAATTCGTTTGTTCCCATACTTTTTTATCTATAAGACGAGCCAAGCCCGAAAAAGGTTGCAGATTTTAAAAGGAAATTTCCAATATTCCCCCAAAGCCATTATCTTTGTGACAGATGATTGATAATTCGCTTATTACAAACTAAATCAATAATAACAGTGAAAAGAACGATCTTATTTTTTCAGGCCGCTCTTGCCTGCCTGCTGGTAGGATGCAAGCAAGCGCCGGAGTCGCCGCGACTACAAGACGAGGTGAGGTATGTAAACCCATTCATCGGAACCGGGTTCCATGGACACACATTCCCCGGAGCTACCCGTCCGTACGCGATGGTACAACTAAGCCCGGATACCCATATCTTAGGATGGGACGCGAGCAGCGGTTACCATTATGACGACAACCATATCTATGGATTCAGCCACACGCACCTTTCCGGTACGGGTATCGGCGATCTGGGTGACGTAGCTTTATTACCTTTCTCCGGTGGAGATTCCATCAAACCGGTAGCTACCTTCAAGAAAGACACTGAGAAAGCGACACCGGGGTATTATGCCGTACGCTTGGATAACTTTGGCATCAACGTGGAATTGACTTCTACGGATCGTGTAGGTTTCCATAAATATACATACGACAATCCCAAAGAACGTCGTGTCCTGCTTGACTTAGGGCATATCCTTCAACCGAACTGGGGACATAAGCTGATCGGTAACCAATATTTACTTGTAAACGACTCCACGGTGGAAGGTACCGTGAAGACACAAGGTTGGGCACATTTCCACTCCATGTCCTATCGGATTACTTTCTCGGAACCGATCGAGACCGTATACCAATACATGGACGGGAAATTACGTAAGGACTCCTTGTTTTTGCGCCTGAATACGGCGGAAGATTTGAAGTTCCATTACAAATTCTCTGAAAAGGCACAACCGCTTTATGTAAAAGTAGCCTTATCCGTAGTCGATCCGGAAGGCGCCGAGAAGAATCTCGAGGCAGAATTGCCCGGATGGGATTTCGATAAGACCCGTGAGGAATCAACGCATATTTGGAACGAGGCGTTAAACTTGATCCAGATCGAGGCAGATCCGAAAGTCATGGTCAATTTCTATACGGCGCTCTACCATACCATGATCGCCCCCTTCGCTTATCAAGACGTGGACGGGCGTTATCTGGGCATGGACAAGAAAGTGCATACCGCCGAACCGGGTTACGTAAATTATTCCGTATTCTCCTTGTGGGATACGTTCCGTGCGCTTCATCCGTTAATGACAATCATTAATCCGGACTTAGCGACAGATTGGGGTAAGGTACTCGTGCAAGGTTATAAAGAAGGTGGAATATTACCCAAATGGCCTTTAGCCTCTAGTTATACAGGTTGTATGGTAGGATATCCGGCCGTCTCGGTCCTCGCCGATCTTGTAGCGAAAGATTTAGCGGAAGGTGATATGAGCACGTGGGCGGAAGCCGGCGCACGTTCTTCCGTTTACCGTGAGGATCTTGCCGAGAAGTTCAAAGGAACCCGTGAGTTGGATCTGATCACGATGCACCCTTACTATAAGGAGAAATATGGTTTCGTCCCCGCCGACTCTGTTCCCGAATCCGTATCGTGGGGATTGGAGATGGCATACGAGGATTGGTGTATCTCCCAAATCGCCAAGAAGGCAGGCAACATGGAGTTGGCGAATGAGTATGCCAAGAAAGCCGAATACTACAAACGCTATTTAGATCCCGAGACGAAGATGATGCGTCCGGTAATGGGCGACGGTTCTTTCCGTACTCCATTCAACCCTCGCTATTCTTCGCATATGAAAAGCGACTATACCGAAGGGAATGCCTTCCAATGGAGTTTCTTCGCACCACATGATATGGATAACTTCATCGCCGCTATCGGTGGCAAGAAAGAGCTGGAAACACGTTTAGACACCTTATTCACCACCTCTTCCCAGATTGACGGGGCGGAAGCCTCCGGAGATATTACCGGCTTGATCGGCCAATACGCTCATGGAAACGAGCCGAGCCACCATATGGCCTATCTTTATAACTGGACAGATTCTCCATGGAAAGGGCAAGGGTATTTAGATTATATCATGCAGAATTTCTACACGAACGAACCGGATGGTATCATCGGTAATGAGGATTGCGGACAGATGTCTGCTTGGTATGTCATGAGCGCCCTAGGTTTCTATCAGGTAAGTCCGGGTATTCCGGTTTACACATTGGGCCGTCCGATGGTAAATAAGGCTTCTATGCACGTAAAAGGCGGTATTTTCGAGATCGTGGCGACCAACAATAATCCCGCCAATAAATACGTTAAAGAAGTCAAGCTAAACGGTAAAGTCCTAGAGACTCCTTTCATCAGCCACTCCGATATCATAAATGGAGGTAAGCTTGAGTTTATCATGACCGATCAACCGGTAAAATAAATTCATATAAAGAAACATAAAAACAAAGGGCGAATCAGTACACTGGTTCGCCCTTTATCTTATATTTGCCCTCAAACGATTAAATTGAAAAGCTATGTTACTCACAACAACTAACACGATCGAAGGAAAAGAAATTACCCAGTACTTCGGAATCGTATCCGGTGAAACGATCATCGGAGCGAATGTATTCAAAGATTTCTTCGCAGGCATCCGGGATATTGTCGGAGGACGTGCAGGTTCTTACGAGAGTGTCTTACGCGAAGCGAAAGAAACGGCCTTGAAAGAAATGAGCGATCATGCGGCACGAATGGGCGCAAACGCTGTAATCGCCGTAGATCTAGATTATGAGACCGTAGGAGGAAGCGGAAGCATGCTGATGGTTACCGCCGCCGGGACAGCCGTACGCTACCAATAATCCCCAAAATGAAATACTTTGGAGCCGGATTAAGCGAATCACATAAAGAACTAAACCGCATTATCCGTAAACCGGAATTAATAGAGCAAACCAAGGAGCTCTTTCTTGAGATTCATGGAAAATTACACCTCTCTGTGGTGTCTGGTAATGAGAGAAACGAGGTCGATGAGCTAGTCGGAGATTTAAGAGAGGATGAATATGCCATTATGCCTACAGCGAAAGATGAAACCATCGCTTGGGTATTATGGCATATCAGCAGAATTGAGGATCTGACCATGAATATATTAGTTAACGGGGAAAAGCAGATCTTCAATGAAGACTGGCAAACCCGAATGAATTCCCCTATCAGAGACACAGGAAATGCCTTATCTGATAACCAGATTATTCAGCTAAGCAAAAGTCTACGTATTCAAGAACTCTTAGAATACAGGAATGAAGTAGGACGAAAAAGCAGAGAAATCATCCGAACCTTATCTCCCGATGATATACGTCGCAAAATCCCAACTCAAAGGATAAGCCGGATATTAGAAGAAGGTGGTATCACAAATCATGAAGATTCGATTTGGTTGCTTGATTTCTGGGCTAAAAAAGATATAGCTGGTATTTTATTAATGCCTCCTACCAGACATGTCATGTTACATCTAAATGACTGTTGTAAATGGAAGCTAGCAATAAGAGGCAGACATCATTGAAAATTAAACGGCTGGTGTATATACCAAAAAAAGGAGCCAATCTTTCGACTGACTCCTCTCT
>ERZ1504199.501-NODE-501-length-15515-cov-3.787969_pt1 | contig 15515 bp, 10 predicted proteins | sample MGYA00574889_ERZ1504199 | MGnify/ENA primary metagenome ERZ1504199 (study PRJEB39906, sample SAMEA3182081) | gut metagenome | biome: human; feature: gut; material: Stool; isolation source: human stools | place: Canada | collected 2012-12-04 ...
AGACTGGTTTTATATTTCATATTGGTTGTGTGTTTACGTAAGTTCTTGATTTATAATTCTTCAAAAATACAAAAAATATCATCAGGTGGAACAAACATGAAAGGATTTATAATAAATCACCCAATTGTGCCACAAGCAACCACTTTAGTGCCACTTGATGCCACGCCATTCTGATTCCATTGAATTACAGATACTTAAATCTACTTTCGCTCCGCATTACGATAGATGCAAGTTATATAAAACAAATTGCAATGGAAGAAAATCAGAATGAAGAAGAAGTATTGCTCGTCGCCGACAAGGACGACGACGGCAAACTCAAAGCAGTGGACAAGTCCGCTGCAAAGGAAGGGATATGGCGTTTGTTGCTGCCCTCGATGGAAAATCTCGATGACTTTCTGAAAGTGAACAAGCAGTCCTCCATCTTAGAGGACTTTTTTCTCAATTTCAGGCATCAGTTCCAGCAACCCACCGACTTTCCTTTCTACCGTATTCCCGCCTCCTTGCTGGATACGCTGGACGTATTTACCGACATGCTCCGGCATCCCGAAGACAACAAGGCTTTCATCGACCTGTACAAGATCAATCCGAATGATTATCCGATACTGGCGCAGGAGCAGGAATCTCCTTCCGAAACGGCGCAACAGTCCGTTGCCGGTTCCTCCACCGGACAATCCGCAGCAGGGGAACAGTCTGCAACTGGACAGCAACCCACCGACGGACAGCAACCGGTAACTGAACAGCAGGCACAACCGTTAGGCTTTGAGAGCCGCGTGGATTGGGAACAGCTCGCCCGTCTGGGCATCACGCGCCAGTCGTTGGAACAGGGCGGCGACTTGTCAGCCGTCCTCTCCGGTGGCAAGTCCGGTCTGGTCACCATCTCCACCGAGATAGAGGGCATCCCCATCACCACGCAGGGACGCATCCATTTTCAGGAAGGCGCGGACGGCAAACTGGACTTGAAGATTGACTGCTACCGTCGCGAACCCGCCCTCGACCTGCCGTTCCACGGCGTACTGTTGGACAAGGAAACAAGGGACAATATCCTCGCCACCGGCAACGCCGGTCATCCCGTCCTTCTCCCGTTGGACGGCGGCGCCCCCAAGCCCTGCCTCGTTTCACTGGACAAACTGACCAACAACCTCGTCGCCGTTCCGGTGGACGACATCCTTATCCCGATGGAGATCAAGGGTGTCACCCTTGCCCCGGAGCAGCACCGCCAGCTCTCCGAAGGCGGCAAAGTATTGATAGAGGGCATGGACTCGCAGTGGAAAAGCAAGTTCGACGCCTACATGCAGTACAACGTAGCCAAAGAAAAATTCGACTACAACTTCGACGGACTGGACAGGAACCGCTACAAGAAACTGGAACAGCAGCAAAAGGCATCCGCCGCACAGTCGCAGGGCAACGCACCGTCCCAAGACAATGCGCAGACCGCCGCCGCCAAATTCTTTGTCCCCAAAAGGTTGCTCGGCAGGGAACTCACCCCCGAACAGCAGGAGAAATTCGGCAAGATGGAGACTATCTACGTCACCGGCATGAAAGACCGCGACGGGCAACCGTTCAATGCCTATGTCCGCATGAACCTCGACCGGGGCAAGCCCGACTTCTTCCGCTACAATCCCGACAAAGCCAAAAGTCAGGCAAGGGAAATCACCCCCACAGCCGACCACAAGACACAGGTAGCGGTGAACAACGGTGCAACCGACGAAGCCACCAGGCGTGTGCAACGACCGCTGAAACCGGCGGCGGCACAACCGGCACAAGTTGAAGCCGCCAAGCAGGAGGGGAAGAAAGAAATGAAGAAAAAAAGTGGCAAAGGAAGAAAATTATAAAAACATAAAACCTAAAAAAGTAAAGTTATGAAAGTTATTATTGCAGAGAAACCGAGTGTGGCACGGGATATTGCCCTCATAGTGGGCGCGAGGGAGCGCAAGGACGGATATATGGAAGGTAGCGGCTACACCGTTACATGGGGATTCGGTCATCTGGTGGGATTGGCAATGCCCGAAGCCTACGGTTTCGAAGGCTTCCGCCGGGAGAATCTCCCCATCTTTCCGGAGCGTTTCCAGCTTGTCCCCCGTCAGGTGAAGGACGGCAAGCAGTACAAGGACGACCCCGGAGCAGTCAAGCAACTTGCCGTTATCCGGTCACTGTTTGACAAGTCCGAGAGCATCATCGTAGCCACCGATGCCGGGCGCGAGGGTGAGTTGATCTTCCGCTACATCTACCATTACCTCGGTTGTACCAAGCCCTTCTCCCGTCTTTGGATCAGCAGCCTTACCGACAAGGCGATCCGTCAGGGCATGGACAACCTGAAAGACGGCAGAGAGTATGACAATCTCTACCGCAGTGCCAAGGCACGCAGCGAAGCCGACTGGCTCGTCGGCATCAATGCCTCCCAAGCCCTTTGCCTCTCCGCCGGGCGTGGCGTCTTCTCCCTCGGCAGGGTGCAGACACCCACCCTGATGATGATATGCAACCGCTACATGGAGAACAAGAACTTCACCCCGCAGAAATATTGGCAGCTACGGGTGCAGTCCGGTACCGGCGACGTCACCTTTTCCTCCCTCTCCGTCGCTAAGTATGACCGTCAGGACGAAGCCGCCGCACACTTGCAGCAAATCCAGTCCTCCGGCACTCTGCAAGTGACCGCCGCCGAAAAGAAGGAAGCATCACAGGAGCCGCCATTGCTCTACGACCTGACCGCCCTTCAGAAAGAAGCCAACGTCCGCCACGGCTTTTCCGCCGACAAGACCCTCTCCATAGCGCAGAGCCTATACGAGAAAAAGGTCACCTCGTATCCCCGTACCGGCAGCCGCTATATCTCCGACGATGTATTCGAGATCATCCCGGATCGCATCCGCCTCTTGACCTCATATCCCCGTTTTGCAGCCTATGCCGCCACATTGGACGGTCAGCCGCTCAACTCCCGCAGCGTCAATGCCGCCAAGGTCACCGACCACCATGCGCTACTCGTCACCGAGAATCTCCCCGGCGACCTCTCACCGGACGAGCGCACCATCTACGAGATGATAGCCGCCCGCGTGCTCGAATCCTTCTCTGCCAAATGCCTGATGGAGCGGACAGCCGTCACCTTGCAGTCTGCCGGTGTCACCTTCTCCGTGAGTGGCAGCATCATCCGGGTTCCCGGCTGGCGTTCCGTGCTCAACCTTCCCGATGAAGAAGAAGAGGACAATGCCACCCTGCCCGAACTTCACGAAGGCGACTCCCTACCTATATATAATAGCGAAGCATTGGAGAAACAGACCAAGCCCCGCCCGCTGCATACCGAAAGCACCCTGCTTGCCGCAATGGAAAGCGCAGGCAAAGAGTTGGAGAACGAAGAAGAACGTCAGGCAATGAAAGAGGCGGGCATCGGCACCCCTGCAACCCGTGCCGCCATAATCGAGACATTGTTCAGCCGTGACTACATCCGCCGTGAGAAAAAATCCCTCGTCCCGACCGAAAAAGGGCTGGCCGTCCATTCCATTGTCCGGGACAAGAAGATAGCCGACATCTCCATGACCGGCAGTTGGGAGAGTGCCCTTGCCAAAATCGAAACCGGCGGGATGGATTCTGATACCTTCCACCGGGGGATAGAAGTCTATACCGCACAAATAACCACCGAATTGCTCAACGCCACTATCTCCATAGCGTCCGCAACGGACAGTCCCGTTTGCCCCAAATGCAAGCAGGGGCATGTGCTGTTCTTCAACAAGATAGCCAAATGTAGCAATGTGGACTGCACCCTGAAAGTGTTTCGCGGCATCTGTAACAAGCAACTGACCGACAAACAGATCACCGAACTCATAACCAAAGGCAAAACCGGTGTTATCAAAGGCTTGCAGGGCAAGAGCGGCAAATCATTCGATGCCGCCCTTGCTTTCGATGCACAGTTCAATGTTACCTTTTCCTTTCCCGACAAGGGAACGCCGGGTACGTCAAAGAAGAAAAAGTAACCCCGTCCATATCTATTTATCATTTTCGGGCAATCCAGTCCGATCACTAAAAAATAAATTATGAATAAGAAAAAGAAAAACAATCAGAAGAACAGACAACAGTTCCAGCAACAAGGAAAGCAGCAGAAACAGCAGCCGAAACACCCCGGACAACAACCGCAGGAATTGTCCTATTACCGTTTACTACTGCTTTCTTTCCTCAAAGAATCCCATCCCGAATTAGCCGGTGACAACGACTTTATCGCCGCCCGTGCCGACAGTGCCGCCGAAGAGTATAGCGAATCTATCCGTTCCGGCTCTACCCACGATACCGCCGCCGAAGCCGCCAATCAGGTTTTGTTTGCCGGTCTTCACTTTTCAAAGTACGATGTCATCGTCACCGTCCTTTGGAACGAGTTCAGCGATGAAGTGCCGCAGGGCAGTGCCAAGACCCTTGCCTTGCAGCTCCTTCCGGTTTGTGAAGAAGTGTTTGCCAAATATCCCCTTTCCGATGATTTTCAGTTCGAGCCTGCTTTCGACAACCTCTATACGGAAATCACAGGTACCATCTTAATCTGGTTGGACGAGAATGGCATACAATAAGAAAGCGCACCTGAAAGACAATATCGAAGCAATCAAACTGGCTTTTGCATTGGAGCGTGAAGGGCGCACCGCCACCCCCGAAGAACAGGCAGTCTTGCGTGCCTATTCCGGTTTCGGTGGGATCAAGGCAGTGCTCAATCCCGCTTCCAGCCTTGCCGACGTTGCCCGTTGGACAAAGAGCGACCGCGAGTTGTTCCCACTTGTTTCCCAGCTCCACAACGTCATCCGCAGCCATTCAAAAGACGAAGCGGAATACAAGCGTTACTTTTCCAGTTTGAAAAACTCTGTCCTGACGGCGTTCTATACGCCGCAGGACATTGTATCGGTTCTTGCTTCCGAATTGGGCAACTACGGAATTGCCCCGTCCCGTTTCCTCGACCCGTCGAGCGGAACCGGCGTATTTGTCGATGCTTTCCAACAACATTCCGCACAACAACAGCTATCTGAACAACAGTCCGCCGCACAGCAGCCCGTTGAACAACAACCCGCCGAGCAGCAGTCCGTTGAGCAGCAGTCATCTGAACAGCAGCCCTCTCGTACCGATTTATCCCCAACTGGCTCATCCCGTCCCGAAATAGTCTGCTTTGAAAAAGACCTCCTGACCGGCAAAATTCTCTCTCACCTTCATCCCGAAGCCAAAGTAGAAATTACTGGTTTCGAGGATAGTGGGCTTCGTTACCTGAACCGTTTCGACATCACCGCCTCCAACATTCCCTTTGGCGATGTGGCGGTCTTCGACCCCTCTTTCACCAAGAGCAAGAGCCTTGTCCGTCAGCACGCCGCCAAGAGCCTGCACAACTATTTCTTTCTGAAGGGACTGGACAACATTCGCGAAGGGGGTATATTGGCTTTTATCACCTCGCAGGGCGTACTGGACTCCCCGGCGAATGAAAACATCCGCTACCAGCTCATGCAACATTCCCATTTGGTGTCCGCCATCCGTCTGCCTAACAACCTCTTTACAGACGGTGCAGGCACCGAAGTAGGCAGTGACCTGATTATCCTTCAAAAGAAATCCGATAAGACAGAGCCGCTTACCGACGACGAACACGCCTTCATTGCTTCCACCAAACGGGAGGATGGTTTCAGCGTGAACGACTACATCTTCCGGAATATCCCTATCATTTACACAAAGGCGAGTGTAGATACCGACCCTTACGGACATCCCGCAATGGTCTACATCCACGAAGGCGGTCTGCCCGGCATCACTTCCCGCCTTCGGGATTTGCTTCGCAATGACTTCTACCGCCGGTTGAACGTACCCCTCTATCAACAATTCCTCCAACATACCCAACCCACACGGTTGAATGAAGCACCGGAACAGACCAAAGAAGTGGAACAAGTACCGGCACCGAAACCAGTACCGGAGCAAACTAAAGCTCCCGAACCGGAAAATAGATCCGAACCGACAACCGCTACCATGGAAAAAACGTTGCCCGAACCGAAAGAAGAAATCGAACTTTCCCTTTTCTCTCCCCCGGTATTGAGCCTGTACGACCTCTTTGAGTTCACAGCAGAAGAGCGTACCCAGATAACCCCGAAACGTGGCAAACGCCGCTCCGCATCCTCCTCCCGAAAACAGCCCGTACAAGGCAACCTTTTCGGCGAACCGGCTACCGGTACAGCCCAACCCACCGGCAAAAAAAACAAAGGAAAGTCCGTAGAAAAGTCCGTAGGGCAACCGACCGGACAACCTCGTGCGCACCAGTCCACCGGAAAACCGGCTACCGCTTATTCCATTTTCGATGCCCGTCAGAACAAACAACAACCGCCGACTGCAACCATAGAAGACCAGACAGCAACAGAAGCGGCAAGAATCGCCGCCGAAGAGGAACGCAAACAACGGATGCAGCCCCGTCCATACCCCAACGAAATCCCGTCCCACTACAAAGACGGCTCATTGGTAGTTCTGGGCAACGGTATCGGCTATATCCGCGACACCCAATTTGCCCCCATGTTCCATCCCCTCGAACTGCCCGACCGGCAGTTCCGCAAACTCTCGCTCTATGTAGAAATACGTGATACCTATCACGACCTCTACAACAGCGAAGCCACCGAACGCAAAGAAAACACCGTCCGGCGCGACAAACTCAACACGCTGTACGATGATTTTGTCCGTCAGTTCGGCAACCTGAACAGTTCGAAGAACATAGACCTGATCCGTATGGACAACGACAACCGGACAATCCTCTCACTGGAACGCTACAAAGACGGTCAGGCACTCAAAGCCGACATCTTCGACCACCCCGTAGCCTTCAATAAGAACGAACTGACCCACGTCGATACCTCGGACGAAGCCCTTTCCGCCTCACTCAACAAATACGGCGAAGTCAACCTCGAATACATGGCAAGGCTCACTGGAAAGACCGAAGACGCCCTGCTCGACGATCTCAAAGGGCGTGTATTCTTCAATCCTCTCATCAAAGGTTACGAGATAGCCGACAAATTCATAGCCGGTAACGTCATTTCCAAAGCCGAAATGATAGAGGACTACATCGCGAACCACCCCGGCAACGACCGTGCCTCACAGTCGCTCGATGCCCTGCGTGCCGCCTTTCCCGCACCCATTCCGTTTGAAGAACTCGACTTCAATTTCGGCGAACGCTGGATACCAATGGGCATCTACGAGAAATACGCCTCCCGTCTTTTCGATACCGACGTCAAGATCACCTACGCTGCCAGCCGCGACGAGTTCAGCGTCAGCGCATCCGCCCGTGGCAACGTCCGCATCCGCGAACAATATTGCGTCAAGGCCGAGAGCCGCCGTTACGACGGACTCAACCTGATGAAGCACGCCATTCAGAACACCTCGCCCGACATCACCAAAAAAGTATTGGTAGGCGACGATGTAGTCAAAGTCCGCGACACCGAAGCCATCCAGCTTGCCAATAGCAAGATAGACGAAATCCGCAACGGCTTCAGCGATTGGTTGAAAGAACAGTCCCCGGAGTTCAAACAGCGGCTCACCGACATGTACAACCGCAAGTTCAACAACTCCGTCAAGCCCAAGTACGACGGCTCCATGCAGTCCTTTCCCGACCTTGACCTCAAAGCGTTGGGCATCCCTGACCTCTACGCCAGTCAGAAAGATGCCATCTGGATGACCAAAATCAACGGCGGCGGCATCATCGACCACGAAGTCGGCGGCGGCAAAACCCTGATTATGTGTGCCGCCGCCTACGAAATGAAGCGTTTGGGATTGGCAAACAAACCGATGATTATCGGTCTGAAAGCCAATATCCACGAGATAGCCCAGACCTTCAAGACCGCCTATCCCAATGCCCGTGTCCTCTATCCCGGCAAAGAAGATTTCACCCCCGAAAACCGTGTCCGCATCATGCGCGAGATGCAGAACAACGATTGGGACGCCATCATCCTTTCCCACGAACAGTTCGGCATGATCCCCCAATCCCCGGAGATACAGAAACAAATTTTGCAGCAGGAACTGGATAGCGTGGAAGAGAACCTCGAAGTCCTCACCCAGCAGGGCGAAGACGTTTCCAACGGTATGCTCAAAGGCGTGGAAAAACGCAAGGCGAACCTCGAAGCCAAAATCAAGGCACTCACTTTCGACATCGAGAACCGCAAGGACGACGTCGTGGACTTCAAGCTCATGGGCATCGACCACCTGCTCGTGGACGAGAGCCACAAATTCAAGAACTTGATGTTCACCACCCGCCACGACCGCGTAGCCGGTCTGGGCAACAGCGAAGGTAGCCAGCGCGCCTTGAACATGCTTTTCGCCTTGCGCACCATTCAGGAGCGTACCGGCAAGGATTTGGGAGCCACCTTCCTGTCCGGCACCACCATCTCCAACAGCCTGACCGAGTTATATTTGCTTTTTAAATACCTCCGTCCCAAGGAACTGGAACGTCAAGGCATCAACACCTTTGACGCATGGGCGGCGGTCTTTGCCAAAAAGTCCATCGACTACGAGTTCTCCGTCACCAACGAAATCATCCAGAAGGAGCGGTTCCGTTACTTCATCAAAGTTCCGGAGCTTGCCGCCATGTACAACGAAATCACCGATTTCCGTACCGCCGAAGACATTGGCATCGACCGCCCCAAGAAGAACGAGATATTACACAATATCCCGCCCACGCCCGACCAGCAAGACTTCATCCAGCGATTGGTAGCATTTGCCAAGTCCGGCAACGCCACCGTCCTCGGACGTCCCCCGTTAAGCCGCCGGGAAGAAAAAGCCAAGATGCTCATTGCCACCAACTATGCCCGCAAGATGTCCCTCGACATGCGCCTTATAGACGAGGACAAATACGATGACCACATAGATAACAAAGCCACCCATTGCGCCGCCCTGATAAACCAATATTATCAGAAATATGACGAGCACAAAGGCACCCAGTTCGTCTTTTCGGACTTGGGGACCTACAAATCCGGTCAGTGGAACACATACAGCGAAATCAAGCGCAAATTGGTGGACGACTACGGCATTCCGGCAGACCAGGTGCGCTTCATTCAGGAAGCCAAGACCGAAAAGTCCCGCATGGCAATGATCCGAGCCATGAACGAAGGCAAAATCCGCGTCCTCTTCGGCTCCACCGAAATGTTGGGTACCGGAGTCAACGCCCAGCGCAGGTGCGTCGCCATCCACCAGCTCGACATTCCCTGGACGCCCAAAGATTTGGAGCAGCGCAACGGCCGTGGCGTAAGAAAAGGCAACGAGATAGCCAAACTCTTTGCCGACAACAAAGTCGATATTATCAACTACGCCGTCGAGAAATCCCTCGACAGCTACAAATTCAACCTGCTTCACAACAAGCAGTTGTTCATCACCCAGCTCAAAAAAGGCACGATGGGTGCCCGTACAATCGACGAAGGTAGCATGGACGAGCAAGGCGGCATGAACTTCTCCGAGTATGTTGCCATCCTCTCCGGCAACACCGACCTGTTAGACAAAGCCAAGTTGGAAAAACAGATTGCCTCCCTCGAAAGCGAGCGCAAATCCTTCCACCGTGGCAAATCCTCCGCCGAAGCCAAACTGGAAAGCATCATGCAGACCGTCACCAAGAACGGCGACCTGATCGCCCGTATCAGCACGGACATACAGCACTTCCAGCAACGCGCCCAGCGCGACGACCAAGGCAACCCCCTCAATCTTATCGAACTGCACGGTGTCAAAGGCAACGACCCCAAACTCATCGCCAAAAAGCTCGCCGAGATAGAGGACAAATCCCGTACCCACGGCATATCCCAGCCCATCGGCAAGCTCTACGGCTTCGACCTTTTAGTAAAGACCGAAGCCAGCATGAAAGACGGTTTCGACTTCATCGAAAACCGCTTCTTCGTCCGTGGCGAAGGCAACATCCTGTACAACTTCAACGGCGGCAGATTGGCAAAAGACCCCAACATTGCCGCCCAGATGTTCCTTCGCACCTTCGAAACCGTTCCCCCTCTTCTGGAGAAATACCAAAAAGAAGTGGAACAGATTTCCAAGGACATCCCCATCCTTCAGGAAGTAGTCAAAGAAACGTGGAAAAAGGAAGACCAGCTCAAACAGCTCAAATCCGACCTTGCCGCCCTCGACCGCAAGATCCAGCTCTCCCTCAAACCCGTCAAACAGAATGAAGACAGCAACAGCAAGGACGAGAGCCAAACCGAGAACCAAGGTCACGGCACAAATGAAACCGCAGGCACCACCCAACCGCTATCGGCAACCATCCAGCCCCCGGCATCGGGAACATCTCCGGCATCACCGATAACGTCCCCCGCATCCGACGGCAAGCCCTACGTCCATCAGCCGCCCGACTTCCTTTCCGCCCCTCCGGAAAAGAAGCCCCCGCACCTGAACCAGCCCCCTGTCAGTTTCAGCATCAAAGATGCCATGAACTCGTTAGGCAGCAAACTCGTCATCGGCGGCATCCCCAAGCCCGGCAACAAGGACGACCCGGACACCGCCCATATCCCCAAGTCCCCAAAAGGTTTCAAAATCTAACTAACAAGTCACTACTGCTGTAATAATGCAGTGTAGTGACTTGTTTTTTAACAATAACTATCCTACAAAAATATAAAAGTTACTCCCCTGATTATTTCTTAAAAATTCAATGGTAAAAAATTATATAATTGCTATATTTGTAAGCAGTAGTAATAAAAAGGAGGACACCAATAATGTATATATCAAAAGTTTCACTAGTCAATTATCGCAATTTTGAAAATGCTTTTTTCCTTTTCAATAAAGGGATAAATACTATAATAGGAGAAAACGCATCTGGTAAAACTAATTTATTTCGAGCTATTCGTCTAATTTTAGATGACAGCTTGTTATCTTCAGCATATAAACTAAATGAAAACGATTTTAATCGCAATTTGAAAAGTTGGAAAGGAAAATGGATTATTATTAGTTTAGAGTTTAATGAAATATCTAATGATGAAGCAATCCAATCTTTATTTATTTACGGAAGTGGAGTTGTAGAAGGAGACATTACAAAGAAAGCAACATATAATTTGTTTTTTAGGCCCAAACCTGAAATAAGGAAACAGCTTGCAGAATTGGAGACTGGCGATAAAGATGGTTTGAATGGCATATTAGATAAAATAACGATTGAGGATTATGAAACATTTTTCACAGGGAAAAGTACTGCTGACTTCAATGATAAAAATGTTCAGCGTGAATTAATGGGGGATTTTGATAATGTTATTTTTAATTTTGATATGGATGAATCAAAATATGGAGGTCGTATTCCACATCAATTATCTATAAGTCGAGAAGTTTCATTTACTTTTATTAAAGCATTAAGAGATGTCGTGTCAGACTTCCAAGACAATAGAAAAAATCCATTATTAACATTGCTTAAAAATAAAAGTGAAGATATAAAGGAGGAAGATTTTAAACCTATATCAATAAAAGTTGATGATTTAAATAAATCCATAGAGGAATTGGATGATATACAGATGATTACAAATAATATATCTGAAACTATAAAGGAGGCTGTAGGTACTACATATTCTCCATCTTCACTATCTATTAAATCCAACTTACCTAGTGAAGCTGAAAAATTACTTCAGTCATTAAAATTATTTATAGGAGAACCAGAAGAAGACTATGAAGGTGGTATTCATGAATTGAGTTTAGGGGGAGCAAATCTTATATTTCTAACTTTAAAACTACTTGAATATAAGTATAGAAAAGAAAAAGATAAAATTGCAAATTTTCTTTTAATAGAAGAACCAGAAGCTCATATTCATACACATATACAGAAAGCATTATTTGATAAGCTAAATTATACTGATACACAAATTATTTATTCGACACATTCTACCCATATTTCTGAAGTATCAAATATTTCCAGCATGAATATATTAGGAAAATATCGTAATTATTCAGAAGTATATCAGCCATTTATAGGACTAGGCGAAGAAGAAATAATGAAAGTGCAAAGGTTCCTAGATGCTATAAGAAGTAATTTATTATTTGCAAAAAGCGTTATATTAGTGGAAGGAGATGCTGAAGAAATACTCATACCTATTATGGTGAAGCAAACCTTAGGCGTTAGCTTAGACGAATTGGGAATAAGTCTGATAAATGTACGAAGTACTGGATTTGAAAATTTAGCACAGCTCTTTCATAATCATAGAATAAAGAAAAGATGCGCAATTATTACAGATTTAGATGTCTCGATTACAGGAGAAAAGACGGAAGCTTCGAAAAGAGGAAAGACTCGAAAAGAAAACTTGGATGCTTTAAAAAAGAAAAATAAGTGGATAGGAGCATTTTATGCACCTCATACATTTGAAATAGATTTTTTGGAAGCTGGTAATAAAAAAGCTGTTTTGTCAACAATAAAAAAGGTGTATATTGATGAACAAGCTATTCAAAAATCTAAAGAAGAGATAGAATCAGAAGACATAAAAAAATACGGAAAAAGAATTTTAACAATGGCTAATAAAATGGGAAAAGGATGGTATGCTATACTTTTGGGCAAGTATATAACATCATCCACTCATATTCCTAATTATATATTGGATGCCATTATCTTTGCTAAACCTGAATTTTCCAAGGAGCTATTATTACAGATTTTCACATATGTATTAAGCACATACAAACAAAGTGAAGAAATTGACAAACTGAAAAACGATCTGCTTACATATAAAAAAGATGAAATTACCTTAGGTGAATTAAAAGAGTGTTTAGGAAAAGGGATACAAAAGACAGAACCTATTTTATATATATTAAATCGACTTTAAATATGTTTGTGTGGAAAAATGGAGATCTGAATCCAGAGCAAGAGAATGCTATATTTTATGAAGATAGTGTTTTATTAGTAGCATGTCCAGGTAGTGGTAAAACAAGAACTCTAACCTATAAAATTGCTTATGAATTATCTAAATCTGTCTCTTATACACATCTCCGAGCCCACGAGACCGTACTTTTGTGTTGAATGGATACTCAAACCTTATCATATGTATATTGAAGAACTTAAATATGGATATACTATTATTAACGCACACGATACGGAATCCTATTTAACTTCTTTATGTGTTCCATATGCATCTACAAAGCCTAAAATTACATATTGGGATTGCCAGTGTTTTTATTTTACATCATGTGGATTGGTTGTAAAATGTACAAATTCTCAGAAAAAAGAATCAGTAGTGTCTATAATTAAAAGCTATTTTCAAAATCTAAAAGAAAATAAAGAAATTGATTTTGAACTGATCCTATATTATTCATATCTCCTTTTAAGAGATAATAAAGGCATTTGTAAAACATTGTCACATATTTTCCCTTTTGTATTAGTTGATGAATATCAGGATACAAAAGAATTACAATATATGATTCTAGGTGCCATTTTAAAGATTGGAAAGAATAATAAGGCTTTCATTGTAGGAGATCCCAATCAATCTATATTTAGTAATTTAGGTGGATTTCCTATGACTAAAGTTGATTTAGAGAAAACAACTGGATTACATTTTAATGAATTATCACTAACTAAGAATTATAGGTCATCATCTCTTCTTGTATCGTACTTTGATTATTTCAAGACCTATGATAACACGATAGAAGCGGTTGGAAAATATAAAGATTATCAAAGCATTATTCGTTATAACAAAATAGTTTCAATTAATGATTTAGAGGATGAAATAATTCGCATAATTCAATTCAATATTGATGAATGTGGTATTTCTCCAAATGAAATATGCGTTCTTGCACCATGGTGGATTCACTTATCTGGGTTGACAAGAAATCTAATGGCTCGTTTACCTCAATACAGTTTTGATGGTCCTGGTATGGCGCCTTTTGCACGAGATATAGATAACTTTTGGTATAAATTATCACGTATTATATTAACAGATGCAACACCATCTTTATATATAAGAAGGCTTCGTTGGGCTAATGAAATAAAAACAGATCTAATATCAATAGGAATTGATAGAAATCTATCTGCTAAAAAGATATTATATATTTGCAACAGTATATCTGTAAATGAACAAGAAGGCTTAGAGTATTTAAGAAAGTTTTTCTTTCAGTTTCTCCGTGAATTAGATGTCGATTTACATCAATATAACTATTTAGAATTGCATTATAATGCTTTTTTTGATAGCTCTGCTAAAAGAATAGAAAAGTTAAGAAAAGATGGTTCAGAATTTATTTCGCATGTTGATACTTTTAGAAAGGTTTTTCGTCAAAAAGAAGGAATTACTATTTCAACTAATCATGGAGTAAAAGGAGCTGAGTTTGATACAGTAATAGCATTTGGACTTTTAGAAGATTATGTTCCCCATTTTAGTGATGTTAATAAAATAGAGAATGCAAAACGTATTTTATATGTTATAGCTTCGAGGGCTAGAAAAAATTTATATTTAATATCTGAACAAGATAGAGGAAAAATTCCTACGATCATACTAAATGAATACAAATACAAATATTAGTAATATATGCGAATCAGAGGGGGAGGTAGACACTGATTCGCATTATTACAGTCTCTAGAAATTATAAAAAAGTTAGGCTGAATGGCTTCAAGTCTAATCTTTTTTATTTGTTCATTATCCCACTGCCTTTTGAATGATACGTTGAGTTTCCTTTTTATAACTCAGCCGATTGTAACGTTCACCCTGACAAATCATACAACTACAAGGAGTACCAGTAGTTTTATAGACTTTCCAACATCTCAATTTTGCCAATTCAAACCAGTGAGGTGAATGAATCAAATTACCTTCATCATCAATAACATCATGTTCAAAAGATGCATAATAAATCATTCTCGCCTTAAAGACACGCTTGCATTGTTGTTCTCTCCAAAGTTTGTTTCTTTTTTGTTCCATCGTCTCTTTCTATTAAAATTAAGATGGATGATGATTTTACTTTTTTGAAACAATATGTATCCATAACGATATTTTTTATGATTATGGTAATGCTACTACAAATAACACTCCAATAATAGACTTTATTTTACGAAATGATAGAAAGGCATACAAACAGACATTTTAGACTATCGCCCGACATTACTAAAAAATAATGGTAGGTGAAGACGTCATGTACAACCGCAAGTTCAACAACTCTGTCAAGCCCAAGTACGACGGCTCCATGCACTCCTTACGTCCACCAGATGCCCAACTTCATGAAGAATGCGTAGCACCCAAACGTGCTGTCCTACCACCCTCCATCAGCATCAAAGCTGTCCTAAATCGCATCCCCATTGCCGACATAGGAGCCATCCCCCACAAGGACGCCCCCAATGCCCTCAATCAGGTCAACAAACTCTCCAAAGGCTTTAAACTCTAAATGAACAGCCGCTACACTGTGATTGGCAGTTGTAGCGGCTATTATATTTAGAAGTGGGGACATCATTTAAAATCTTTAAATGATTATCAACTTAGCTTCTTGAGAGAAAAATCCCTAAATCTTCTTTCCTTTATTTTATTTCTATTCTGTTCATATAGGAATCCAATACTTTTGCTAATTTTGCATATCCTTCAATCTGTCTCTTATACACATCTCCGAGCCCACGAGACCGT
>ERZ1504199.525-NODE-525-length-15057-cov-5.207372_pt1 | contig 15057 bp, 13 predicted proteins | sample MGYA00574889_ERZ1504199 | MGnify/ENA primary metagenome ERZ1504199 (study PRJEB39906, sample SAMEA3182081) | gut metagenome | biome: human; feature: gut; material: Stool; isolation source: human stools | place: Canada | collected 2012-12-04 ...
GAGATCTAGTACGGTCTCGTGGGCTCGGAGATGTGTATAAGAGACAGGTTATGAACAGCGTAATGAGCGTCCTAAACGCAACACGGTAGTCTTTGTGATACCGTTCAATTCGCAGAGTTTACTAACAGAAGTACCGTATCTTTTAGCGATAGCGCCAAGCGTATCACCGGATTTAATACGATGATAAACCGAAGTAGCCTCCACATCATTCATTGTATTCGTGTCTTCTCCTAAAGAAGCGGTAGCGGAAGAACTTGCCTGTACCGTGATTTTCTTAGAAGATGCGGAAGCAGTCGATTTCTTTTGAGTTTGAGCTTTTGGAGTCGCTTTAGCCGCGGTTTCCACACCGGCACTACAACGAATGGACTGGCCGATACGTAACATAGAAGTAGATTTCAATCCATTTAAACGACAAAGCTCATTCACTGTCGTACCATATATACGTGCGATTTTACCTAAGGTATCACCGGATTTTACACGATGGTACACCATCTGACTATTGGAAGATGTATAGATATTGCTCTTACGTCCGTTAATCTTGACGTTACGAAACACATATTGATCCTGATGAGGTATTGAGTTCTCGAAGTCAATAATATCAGCCGGGTTAATAGCCTGTCCAAGAAAACGAGTCTCAAAATGCAAATGAGATCCCGTAGAGCGTCCTGTATTTCCCCCTAAAGCGATCGGATCTCCAGCCCGTACGATATCGTTCACACCTACTAAGAATTTAGATAAATGACCATATACAGTCTCTAAACCATTCGGATGGCGAATCACAAGATAATAGCCATATCCCCTACGCTCGAAATTCTTGATACGCACCTTGCCGTCAAACGCCGCACGGATCGTATCTCCAATTTGCACTTTCAAGTCTATCCCCTTATGCATCCGTCTACGGCGAGGACCATACTTTGAAGTGACCCTTGTCATAGAGTCCATAGGCAAGACAAAAGTAGAACAATCGATTACGCAAGAATCCGGCATATCTACCTTTTTACCCCGGAAAGGATTCACCCATTCATTTGTCCATTCGCCATATAATTCATCGGCAGGGAACATCAAGTTCTCTCTCGCCTCCAACTCCGCTTTCTCATTAATCTCCGCAAGCTCCTTCAAAGCCATATCTTTCTTAAAGCCAACACGGTCAGCCATTAACTCAGATACACGCTTGTCCATAAGTTTGTGGGTTGGATGATTGGGAGTCTCCGGAGTTTCCGGTTTCACCGGGTTCTCCGCATTAGCAGTCGATACCATCACAGCGGCACAACAAATGAATAGAAATGTCCTTATACTCATTTTTTGATAACTTTCATTCTTATAATTCAGGATAAAACGGCAATACCCGACATCTCTGCCTGATTGTCAACTTGTCAAAGTTCGGAAATTTGAATAAGCCGACAAAATTGATTAACGAAAAATTTCTGCAATGACTTTGAATAAAAGCAAAACAAGCGAATAAACAAGCTAAATATCAAAGGCTTACAGAACAATATGTTTCACAACATATTAGCTAATCATTCCCCAATTTATCTTCCTTGTGAACAGAGTTTTGAGCCTTTCGCTCAATATCCGGTGCTGTTCGGACAATAATTCGGGGTCTTCGTCAAGAACTCCTTGAGCGATATCCCGCGCATACTGAAGTATTTGTCCATCGGCCGCCAAGTCCGCTATTTTAAGGTCTATTCCCTCGCCACTTTGTCGGGTACCTTCCAAATCTCCATGTCCCCGGAGACGGAGATCCGCCTCAGCGATCTCAAAGCCATTCGTACTGTTCACCATAATCTCCAATCGCTTACGAGTATCATTACTTAGTTTATAGGATGAGACCAAGATACAATAGGATTGTTCAGCACCACGTCCTACCCGGCCACGAAGCTGATGAAGTTGAGAGAGGCCGAAACGTTCAGCACTCTCGATCACCATGACGGATGCGTTCGGCACGTTCACGCCAACCTCTATAACCGTAGTAGCCATCAAGATTTGCGCCTCGCCGGAGATAAACTTCTGCATCTCGGTATCCTTATCCGCCGCTTTCATACGGCCATGTACCATACATACCTTATATTCAGGGAAAACCTCCTTGAACGTCTCAAAACCGGCCTCCAAGTCTTTATAATCCAGTTTCTCATTTCCTTCAATCAACGGATATACCACATAAACCTGACGCCCCTTTTGTATCTCTTTCCGAAGGAACTCATACAATTGCGCCTTTTTATTATCATAGCGATGAAGCGTTTGTATCGGTTTACGTCCCGGAGGTAACTCATCGATCACCGATACATCCAGATCCCCATACAAAGTCATCGCCAAAGTACGGGGAATCGGGGTAGCCGTCATCACCAGCACATGCGGCACGATAGCGTTCTTCATCCAAAGGCGTGAGCGTTGCTCCACACCAAAACGGTGCTGCTCATCGATAATCGCTAATCCCAACGAAGAGAAAACCACCGTCTCCTCAATCAACGCATGCGTCCCGATTACGATCTGGATCTCACCGCTGGCAATAGCCGGTAATATCTTATCCCGCTCCTTCTTCTTGGTAGATCCAGTCAAAAGAGCGACCTTTACGTCCATATCTTTCAGGAATCCCATGATCGTCGCATAATGCTGGGTCGCCAAGATCTCGGTAGGAGCCATCATACAAGCTTGGCAATGATTATCTATCGCCAATAGCATAGACAATAAGCCTACCAAAGTCTTGCCACTCCCCACATCACCTTGCAGCAGGCGATTCATTTGCCGCCCGCTACCCATATCGATCCGGATCTCACGGACTACCCGCTTCTGGGCGTTCGTCAACTCAAAAGGAAGATACTCTTTATAGAACGTATTGAAATAATGGCCGACCGTCGGGAATATGATCCCTTTTAGCTTCAGTTTCCGAACACTAGCAGTACGTAATATATTTAATTGTATGAAGAAAAGCTCGTCAAACTTCAAACGAAACTGGGCGTCACGCAACTTAGCGGCAGATTCCGGGAAATGGATATTCCGCATCGCCTCTGTCATAGACATCATATGGATCCGTTTCAATACGTCGGGGGAAAGCGTCTCCGGAAGTTCCCAGTTCAGCCAGCTTAACAACGTATATTGCAGGTTCTGGATCGCCCGGGAATTCAAGAAAGATTTCTTCATTTTCTCCGAGGTATTATAGAAAGGAGTCAAGCCATTCGCCACTTGATCAGCTTGCTCCATTGAGTCGATATCCGGATGCGGTATGTTATAGGTATGCCCGAACTCCGTAGGCTTTCCGAAAACTATATACTCAGTATTGGGACGATACTTATCCGTCACATAATTCAAGCCCTTGAACCAGACCAAATCGATCGTGCCCGTACCATCCGAGAACTTACCAACCAGCCGTTTACTCCGCCCCTCGCCTAGCGTATCGAAATAGAGAATCTGGCCTTTCAACTGGATATAAGGCATATTCCCGCTGATCTCAGCTACTTTATAAAACCGGCTGCGATCTATATATTTATAAGGAAAATAAAAGAGCAAGTCCTCATACGACGATATCCCCGCTTCCTTTTGCAGGATATCCGCCTTCTTGGGTCCTACTCCCGGCAAGTACGTAATCGATCGCTTATCAAGGTCCAGCATAACGTCTATGAGTTTTTAGGGTTTACCGGGCAAACATCGCTTCCGCTATTAACAAATCAAAGGGCGTGGTAATCTTGATATTCTCACGATCACCGGGAACCGTATCAATCGCATGCCCCATCGCCTCCACCACGGAAGCGTCGTCCGTAAATAAAGACGAATAAGGTTGCTCATAGGCTTTTGTCAATAATTCCAGAAGGAAGACTTGCGGGGTTTGTACAGCCATATAGCGGGAACGGTCCACCGGATGGCTCCCTTTTTCATCTGTCTCACGCAGGGAATCAATCATCGGAACAACCGGGATAACGGCTCCCGTGACAGCCGCTTTATCAAAGCAGGCCTCAACAACCTCCGGAGAGACGAAAGGACGAACGCCATCGTGCACAGCGACCAAACTCAGACCGCTATCCTCCTCCCCCTTCCGACGCCTCTCCGCCAAAAGCCAATCCAACCCATTCTTAACCGAGAAGAAGCGAGTATCTCCCCCTTTCACGATCGCATGCGGGACCTTGCAGCCGATTTCCTTGCAAAGCATATTCCAATACGGCTGATGATCCTCCGGAAGCACAAGGATTATACGTGCGGAAGCATCCCAACGATGAAAAGCCTCTAACGTATGCATCAAAAGAGGTTTCCCCCGCATAGGAATAAACTGCTTCGGCAGATCTCCACCCATACGAAGCCCTTTACCCCCGGCAACGATCAAGACGTACTTATCCATCAATCCAATTCCTCCAAAACTTTTTTAACTTCCTCATCCACTTTATACAGCTTCTCCTTGCAGAGCTTGATCAGACGGGTAGCTTCTTTTACCTTCTCGGACAGGATATCGACATCTAAGTCTCCATTCTCGATCTCAGCCACGATCTTACGAAGTTTCTCGATCGCCTCGTTATATGTTTCTTCTTTTTTCGCCATATTAATTATGTATTTATCGGACGGTTATAAAACCACCCTCTATGGTTTGATAATACTTTTTATTTCACCATCGATGAAGCGAGTCGTCAGTTCTTCGCCGGCTCGCAAATCAGAGGCATGTTTGATAATCTTGCCATCTTTCAAGGCTAAGCTATAGCCTCGCTTTAAGATATAATCAGGAGAAGCCATCTTGATAAACTGTTCCGTAAGCTGGATAAAACGCACATCCTCGGAGAGTTTAGAGGTAATACCGTTTCGCAAGCGAAGTTCCGTATTCTCAAGCACCGACTGGCGGCGTGATAACAAGCCCGATGCCATCGCAGGTAAACCACTCGCGATTGTTTGCAGTCCCGAACGATTCCGCTCGATCCGGCTTGTCACGATAGAGGGGAAACGGGTAGCGACCAATTGCAAATAGTTTTTCTGGCGGGATAGAATATCCATAGCCAATAAACTCACGTCTTGACACAAATTCTCCAACTCCTCACCTACGCTATCCATTCGAGAAATAAGGAACTCAGCGACAGCGGTCGGTGTCTTCATCCGGGTATGCGCCACCAAATCTACGACCGTATCATCCCGTTCGTGCCCGATACCCGTGATAATCGGTAAAGGGAATTGAGCGCAATTCGCCGCCAACAGATAAGAATCGAAGCTATTCAAGTCCGAGGTAGCCCCACCCCCACGGATAATCACGACCACATCAAAAAGATCTTGATGTTGATAAATCCGGTCTAAAGCCGCTATTACAGAAGCCTCCGTCCGTTCTCCTTGCATCAAGGCGGGGAATAATTTGGTATAGAACGGATAACCTCCTTTATTCCGTGTCAACTGATTCATAAAATCCTCGTAGCCGGCAGCCGTCGGAGAAGTAATGATAGCGATTCTCCTAGGAAGTAGCGGAAAAGGCAATTCCTTATTCAGCGTAAAGACCCCTTCCTCCTGCAATTGGCGGATAATCTCCATACGCTTACGCACCATATCCCCCAACGTATAAGCCGGATCGATATCAAGCACCGTAAGGCTCAATCCATATAACTCATGGAACTCAACAGACACCTTCACCAACACTTTCAAGCCGGAAGCGAACATCTGACCGGTCTCCATCTCGAAATAAGGTTTCAACATACGAAATGTCTTCGCCCAGATAGACCCTCGTACCTTGGCCACCAATTGCCCGGTCTGCGCATTCTTCTCCACAAACTCCAGATAACAATGTCCGGAAGAAGTATTCACCCGCACATCGCTCATCTCCGCACGCACCCAGCAAGTCTCCGGGAAAGCCCTCGACAACGCACCCCGTATGCGGGTATTCAGCTCTAACAAAGATAGAGCCTCTTTCTCACCCGATAAGTTATTTACATTCGGCCGCATATTTACGCTCTTGTTTATAAGCTTTGTACACATCCGGGATGCCATATCCCAACTCAGCGTCCGGTTGCTCAAACTTACTGCCGAAACGCTGCAAAAGAGATATTATATCCTTATTCGTCAGACTGGGAAACGCTTGCCATAGACAAGCACCCAACCCCGCTAAGATCGGCGTAGCGAAAGAGGTACCGTTCGCGTAACGGATATTCCCCGTAGGATCTATCACGCAACAGCCCGTACCCAAGGCAACCACATCCGGCTTCACCCGGTAATCCGCCGTAAAGCCAACAGAACTGAAATTACTTTTCTTCTTACGATCCGTGATAGCGCCCACTGTCAATATATCCGGGGCATCCGCTGGAAAGGTTATCTTTCCCCAGCTACCGCCCCCCTCGTTGCCGGCGCTACTAAACAACAAGATCCCTTTTGATGAAGCCATCTTAGCGGCACGACTGATCAAGGAAGTCCTCCCGTCCAATTGATCTTGATGATAGTTCAGGGCCTCTACATCAAAAGAGAAATACCCCAACGAAGAAGAGACCACATCCACTCCCACGCTATCGGCAAATTCCATAGCTGCCGTCCAATAATCCTCCTCGATGGGAAACTCCGAACGGCTATCCTCGCTCTTTATCAGCCAATATTCGGCTTGGGGAGCCGTACCGACCATCAAGCCCGGCGCATCAGCGGCCAAGCAAGATAAGACCTTCGTCCCATGATCATCCCCGATGAAAACGCTTCGGCCGGGGAAAACCACGTTATGCGTTCCTAATAACCTCAAGGAATCAAATACGCTGATCCGATCCACGTTCATGAAACCGGCATCGACCACGGCCACACGCATACCCTTAGCCTTAAAGCCCGCCTCATGCAATTTGATACCGTTCAGCATCTTGATCTGCTCCTCGGCATAACCGTAAGGCGATTTCTCCGGTTTATCTATTGGCATAAACCGTGTCGTATCTTTCTCTTCCCTAGGAATATCGATTTCCTCGTCACCTTTCCAGACCCATTTCACGGAATCCACGATCGGGAGGCGCAAGAGACGCTCAGCGACCAAGCTATCCGGACTGGACACCACGACCGTAGAGAACCATTTACTCTCCAGCACCGGTTTTCCTCCATTGGCGGACAAGGTATCCAGATAAGCTTGAGCGATCGGCAAATCCGATTCCGACACCGATATACCTTGCCGGTTCCGTCGCTCGACAGACTCCTTGGAAAGATATTCCTCCGGGTTATCCAGCGTATAACCGGAATCCCCTTTATCTTTCAAATACACCCGAAAACGAAAACTTTCCCCCGCATGTACTCCCAAAGAAAACAAACTGAATACGAAAACGAATATTCCTATATATTTACTCATAGAACCTCACACAATTACGAGTTACAAAGATAGATGATACCGCCGAATAAACAAAAAAGCCCGGCACTGGAATAGGCCGGGCTCATGTATAATTCTTCGTCTTATTCATTGATATTACAAATAGGGATCTCACGTTTAACACTTTGGCGTAAAGAAATCAAGGTCTCTGTAGCCGTAACACCCGGTATCTCCTGAATCTTAGAGTTCAAAAGTTCCATCAAGTGCTCGTTATCACGGGCATACAGCTTGATCAGCATCGTATACGGACCCGTAGTGAAATGGCATTCTACCACTTCGGGTATTTTCTCGAATTCCGGGACAACATCCTTGTACATAGATCCACGCTCCAATTTCACGCCGATATAGGTACATGTATTATACCCCAATATTTTAGGATTGATGTGATACCCTGAGCCAACGATCACATTCATATCAATCATGCGTTGAACCCGTTGATGAATAGCTGCACGAGATACACCGCACTCCTCGGCAACATCTTTAAAAGGAATCCTAGCATTCTTTGAAATAATGTTCAATATCTGCCGGTCCAGTTTGTCTATCTTCTCCATTTTAAATTCGCTTTATTATATGCATTCAGATTTAATGTATCAAAAGTATATAATAAATTTGAATCATATATCATTCTGAAAGAAAAAAGTAATCAATAAATAATAAAAGCGGGCAAAAAAATGCTTTTTAGCATAATTTGCCCGCCTATTATCTTACAAACGTTCCGTTTCTATTTCTTCGCTACTTATTCTTTTACGATGTCAAGCAACTCAACCTCGAACTTCAATACGCTGTTCGGTTTGATATCTTGTCCTGCGCCACGTTCGCCATAAGCCAACTCAGCCGGGATCCAGAAGATATATTTAGAACCGACCGGCATGATCTGCAAGCCCTCAGTCCAGCCCTTGATTACTTGGCCAACACCGAACTCAGCCGGCTCGCCACGATCCACGGAGCTATCAAACTTAGTACCGTCCAATAGAGTTCCGGTATAATGAACTTTTACCTTATCGGTAGCGGTCGGCTTCGCACCTGTACCTTCTTTCTCTACCTTATATTGCAAGCCGCTCTCAGTCGTGATAACGCCTTCTTTTGTCTTATTCTCCGCCAAGAACTTATCACCCTCTTCTTTTGTCTTCTTAGCCTCGCGAGCCTGAGCCTCTACGAAGTAAGTCTGCAAATATTGTTGAGCCTGTTGCGGATTCATCTTCATCGCAGAAGAATCCCCTTTGATAGCTTGGATAAAACCAGCGATCAAATCATCTACGTTAGCCTCGCCACCCGGCAAAGTCTTTAAGTTTTCCTTATAACCGGCACCTGTGCTAATACCAATAGCGTAGCTTGCGCTATCGATAGAAGTCTTCAAGCTCGCGCTTTTGTGAGAATCACCGCAAGAGGTGAAAGATGCGCCCATTGCTACAATCACTGTAGCGACTAATACACTTAACTTTTTCATTTTTCTTTAACTCTTATATATTATTTTTCGATATCTAATAACTCAACGTCGAAGATCAATGTACTATTCGGCTCGATAGCCTCACCTGCCCCACGCTCGCCATAAGCAAGGTTAGACGGGATAAACAATCTCCATTTAGAACCGACCGGCATCAACTGCAAAGCCTCTACCCATCCCGGGATTACCTGTGAAACACCGAATACGGCGGGCTCGCCTCTCTGTACGGAGCTATCAAACACCTGACCGTTGATTAACGTACCGTGATAGTGGCATTTTACCTTATCGTTCGCCGTAGGTTTAGCGCCTGTACCATTCTTCAGCACCTCGTATTGCAAACCGCTAGGCAACTCTACCACACCAGCCTTATGCTTATTGATAGTAAGGAACTCCTCACCGGCTTTCTTATTGATTTCCAGTTTCTCTTGTTGAAGCTTCATGAAGTAATCATTGATCACTTGTTTTGCCTCATCATAACTAAGAGCAGGTTTTGCCTCTGTTAAGACGTCATTCAATCCCTGTACAAAATCTTCCACTTGAAGATCCTTGATGCCTGAGTTCTGGAAATTATTTCCGATACTTAAGCCAAGCGCATAACTTACTTTATCCATTCTTTTTTCTTGTTCAACTAATTATAAGCCACAAAAGTAATGCTTTTAATCGTATAACAGCATTTTGTAAGAACTTTTTATTTCATTCAAATCTTTTTAGAACAAACAAAAGACATACATCCTCAGTCTTTTCCCTATTCCCCATATAATACGACATTGGTTATCCATGCAAAAACATTGGCTATCAATTTGGAAGCATCATTATTTATCTCTCCTGAAGTATTATTTATCCGGTTATCTTTTGTACCTCCAGTCCCAGATGAAGAATTCCCCAAATCCGTATCTCCTATATAAACGATCCGTCTCGAATAGTCTACTCCTAATACGATACCACCAGCCTTCCCAGTCAAGAGTGGCGTGATTCCTTTTGCCGACTCAGTGTTCAAAAGTATCTCACCATGATAGGCATCGTAGTTACGAAATGAGAAACTCGAAGAGACCGGAGTATAAGATCCACTTGTAAAAGGTCCAGTAGAAGTGAAGAAACTATTATCCGCACTTGATGGAGCTACGGTAAACTCACCATTATTGACAGTCAAAAATTTTATATTGCTATTTCCTCCTAAAAATTCATCGATCAGATATTTACTTACATCCGCAGCGTCATAAGAAGCGATTAGCACACGATTCTTTTTTGCATTCAACCAATTATGTACTTTCTTCGCATCTTCATTTCCAAAATAACCATTGCTCATATAATGGACATATACGACATCAAAAGCAGCAAAAAGGGCATCTGTCAATCTATTATTACTAACGTTGGACCGTATCAGATTATACCCTCCACAGACGACATTCCCGTTCGGACCGAAATTACTTTGATTATCCAATATGCCTCTTAAACCGTCTGCACGTGCGTCGGGAGGTACCGAAGCAACAATATTAGTACCTAAACTGCCTAAGCCGACATTAAATGTCAACAAATTAATTACCGTATTGGCTGCTACGCTATATTTTTGCTTGATCGCCACCAAGATTTTCCACCGATGAGCAGTAATGACAAAGTTCTGGACCGGCCCAGCATCGCCAGACATATTATTCTGTAAGGCCGTTACAACTAACTGGCTGCCGTCCAGATTCTTTTCTACGGTAAAATAATCATTTGACAATGATTGCCCCTCACTTCCAATCGGCATACCATTCTCATCCGCCCACTGTAATGTGTAGTCGGACAAGTCGGTAAACACCTCTATAGTAGCTTTAGAACCAGCCTTATTCTTCAATATGATTTCACGGGAGGAAACTCCGAAATGATGCTCTCCGTCAAAAGACATATCAATCGTATTATCATCCCATTGTCGCACTTCTGCCACAATATGTGCAGACTGATTGTTCGCCGCATCGTCAGGATTATCCCATCCGGGAGCGGAAACCTTTTTCACATTAAATATATATTTGTGATTACGCAAGATTTGCCCAAAAGCATTCTCTTTATTGTCCGGGTCAAAATCCATACGATAATAACTCATCTTTTCACTTCCATTATAGTAACCGCCTACAACGATACACGTCGCACTGCTCACCCGGTCGCCTTCGGCTGGAGAACTGACCTCCGGCAAATAAAGTTGTGCGGAGAATTCATTCCGATCCTCCTCTGAGACCGAAAACATACGGCTGCTTACATTTGCCATACTTCCGTCGGGAACGCTTGGTGTCGTTACTTTCATAGAACCCGTTTCATTGGGAATCACTTGCAGCGAATTATTAGCACGATATGCTTTTACTCCCGCCAGTTTAAAATTTGCAGCTTCGGTAGCAACAACATCCACACGGGCTATGGAGCGCAACATCTTTATCCCGGTGATTTCTTGCATTTCGGTGGATGACAGTCCGGCAGGAAATTTATATTCGCCATACATCGGGAAATTGGAAACTAAATTATCAAACTCCCGATTTATCTTCTTTTTTACGACCTCTTTACTATCGTCCAACGACGGTTCATTGGAAACAACAGTTTCGTCAGTATTTGCCAAAATAAGCAATTCCACAGGCAAGGAGGTTGATTTCAGAAGTACCGTGAATGTTGTTTGTGCCATATTACTACTGATAGATATGCCAGGTACCCGATACCGGTATTTCTGGTCCTCAAATACCAATACCTGAACTTCACTAATCAAAGACTCATGAGTGGGCTGATCAATCTCAGCTTTTGTCTTAGAATAAACGGTAGAAGACGGACTCGTTATTACCAATCTCATTTTTATACCACCTACATCATTTCCGACAGATATCCCTGTCTCGTCATTACAGGATATAAAAAAAAGAAAAACGACCAGGATATATATAAATTTTCTCATGATGCATTTTTCAGATAGAACACAAATCCTCCTCCCTTTGTTCCATCAACCAAACTCATTGTCTTTTAAAGAATTTCCATTTCCCAAGAAAATATAACTATTTGGACAGAACGGGTGTTCTATAGGACAACCGGGCCAAACCGGATGAATTAAATAATAATATAAGTATTCACTAAAAAATATAGGCATATGAAAACAAACAATTTGTATATTACGTTATTTGCGGCATTAGCTATCACTGCATGCAGTAAAGATAACGAGCTTCTTCAAGGATCTGCTAAAGACCCGAATGCCGATATGCCGGACGCATATACCTCTATCGCTATCAATATTCCCCACACCACTATGACGAAAGCCGCTTCGGGCCGTGCCATTGATCAGGGAATAGCGGACGAGAACAAGGTCAAGACCTTACATGTATTTATCTACGATACCGATGCCCCAAATACTCCGACAGTTGCCGAATTTACGGTAGACGACAATTCTCTTGCCCCCAAATCTCCCGGTAGCTCCACTTGGGTAACAAACAGAGCTATCAAAACTAAAAAAGCCGATAAATATATTTTTGCAGCAGTGAACCTCAATACAGATATGGTCAACTATATCACAGCCAATGGACTCGGATCATTCAGTTACAATCAATTTGCCCAAGAAATCTCGCAACTGGCAGATCTGACAAATGGCTTTGTCATGTTCAACACGAGTTATCCGGAAAGTACCCCGGCTGCAAACTTATATGAAAATGAAAGCCTTGCCCAAACGAATCGCATGGCTATACCGGTTTCCCGCGTTGTAGCGAAAGCAGCAGTATTCAAAGCTAATGACTTTGTTGTAAACGGAGGAGGAAACATGACGGAGATAAAATTCGGTTGGAGGAACTTGAATAAAAAGTTCTATTTCATACAGGATAAAAGAGACGGGATTATCAAGGACTATAATTGGGAAAATTATTCCGTATCGGATTTCGAAAGAGGGTCGGACGCCATAAACACCTATACTTCAACGGACGATCCGGTCACTTTTTCCTACGCACCTGAGAACTCATTCAAATACAGCTTGGATCAAACAGAAGTAAACGGAACGACTTTTATTAGTGTCAGCGGAGTGTTTACGCCAGATAAAGTAATATCGACTTCAAATCCCAGCCCAACCCAACCGGCAGACTTTGCGATTATCAGTAATCCCAATAATGCCAACAAAACATTCTATGTAGTCAGAACAGCCGACGGTATTGCCAACTATTTTGTAAATGGGACTATAGCACAACAATATGCCGATCTTTGCAGTAAAAATACTCCGGGGATGCCTCTTTACAACGGAACATACGTATTGAATGAGAATACATTTACAAATGGTATCTGTTACTTCCACATTTTCGTCAATGCCAATGCTACGTCACCTCAAGCACCTTATAACGTTTACCGGAATCAGTATTTTAAGGTAAACATCCATAGCATACAAGCTCCGGGAAATCCTTCAGACAATTTCGATACCGGAGAGGTGATTAAATCAGAAACATGGATAAGTACTGATATAGAAATAACTCCATGGGAAGTCTATGAAGAAGACTATGATCTATAGCCCACTATCTATGAATTCTTAAAATTTATCTGTGAGATGAAAGCCTATTTAAAATGGATAGTATTAATTACATGGTCGTTCACGATGACGAGCTGTATAAAAGAAAATTTACCTGAATGCATTCCGGACAATACCGGCATCGTTCTTAAATTCCGGTATCCGACTGGTACAAATACCCAAAGTAACAAAAATGGGATTGATCGGTTATCTGTATTCATTTTTGATGACAAAGGTGTTTTCGTTTCACAAATAAATGATTCTCTGATATGGATCGATGATAATTACGAATTGGAACTTCCTTATAAACGAGGAAGTTACCAATTTGTAACATGGGCGGGTTATAACGAGGCAACCTACGGAATAACAACATGCATACCGGGTCAAACACATATAGAAGATTTTTTCTTATTCCTGAAACGGGATACGGATAACCGAGTTACAGATCAGCCCAAGTTACTATATCATGGGATACACGAGACTGTAGCATTGGATGAACACGAAAAAATGATTGCTTGGATAAATCTAAAACAGATTACAAATCATATCCGTGTTATTGCTCATAATTTGGATAAGGACATATCTCATAACATCTATATTGAAGACAACAATGGTAAATATGGATATTCATCATTGTTCGCCCATGACGATCCGATTCTTTATATACCTGTTTATATGAGGGTCGCAAAAGAGAGTAATACGTTAACCGCTGATTTCAATGTAATGAAACTTGATAAGAACCGGATACCACGTTTACAGATAGTGGATGAAACAAATACAGTTTGCTATGATGAAAACCTTATCGGAGAACTTCTTGGGAAAAATCCCAATATTAATTTAGAAAATGAACATGATTTTACAATTGAAATATCATTCAATGGTTATAGTCCGATCGATATAAAAATTAACGGTTGGGATATAAAAGAAAGCGATGAAATGTAATTATTCATCGCTTTTTCAAGATAAAGTCGTAACTTCGTAACTATTAATATATACATCTATACATTTTAAACAAGTAACAGATGAAAAAGTTAGTCATACTTACCGGAGCGGGAATGAGCGCGGAAAGCGGCATCTCCACTTTCCGTGACTCGGACGGGTTATGGGAGAAATATCGTGTAGAAGAGGTAGCTACACCAGAAGGCTTCGCCGCTAACCCAAAATTGGTTCTCGACTTCTACAACCAGCGTAGAAGAGAGCTATTGAATACGAAACCTAACGCCGGTCACCTCGGCCTAGCCGCCTTGGAGAAAGATTTCGACGTACGGATCATTACCCAGAATATCGATAACTTACATGAACGTGCGGGTAGCAGCCACGTGATCCATCTGCATGGAGAGTTGATGAAGGCATGCTCCGTAAGGGATCTGGACACGACCTACGATCTATCACCGGAGAACCCGGATATTCATCTGGGTGACAAGGACCCTCACGGAAATCAGCTACGTCCTTTCGTCGTATGGTTTGGAGAGGCGGTACCCATGATAGAGCCTTCCATCAAGCTGGTGGAAGATTGTGATATTTTCGTGATTATCGGTACCTCCTTAAACGTCTACCCTGCTGCCGGATTGCTGAACTACGTGCGTCGGGGCCAGCCGATCTATTTGATCGACCCGAAAGATGTACGTACTTATCGCAACGATATCGAGCATATACAGGCCGGGGCCTCGGAAGGGGTCAAGAGGCTGACGGAGTTACTTACGCGGAATTAAACAATTCATACACTCATTAGGTCTGACGAAGGCAAGTATAAACACGAAGTCCTTGGCATGCGAACACATTGCCAAGGACTTGTTTTTTTATCCGCTTCCATCCTCACGGAAGTACTTACGGATGAACTTTAATTTA
>ERZ1504199.594-NODE-594-length-13809-cov-5.100771_pt1 | contig 13809 bp, 7 predicted proteins | sample MGYA00574889_ERZ1504199 | MGnify/ENA primary metagenome ERZ1504199 (study PRJEB39906, sample SAMEA3182081) | gut metagenome | biome: human; feature: gut; material: Stool; isolation source: human stools | place: Canada | collected 2012-12-04 ...
CATACTTTCCGTGTTAATGTCTTTTTGCATGACAGCCGCTTTTGCCCAGTCAGGCGCTGTTAAAGGAAAAGTTCTGGACGAACTAGGTGAGCCTATTATCGGGGCGAATATCGTGGAAAAAGGTACTACCAACGGTACCATCACTGATATTGACGGTAACTACACCCTTAGTGTGAATGACCTGAAAAAAGCAATTCTCCAAGTGTCTTTTATCGGTTACAACTCGGTAGAGGAAGCTGTGAAAGGGCGCTCTGTCGTAGATGTTAAGCTTGGTGCCTCTGTCGTGAATCTGGGAGAGGTTGTAGCTATCGGTTATGGTACGCAGACTCGTAGGGAGATTACCGGTTCCGTAGCGAACATTTCCGAGGAAAATTTTAATAAAGGAGTGAATCGTGACGCGTCCGACTTGCTGCAAGGTAAGGTAGCGGGTCTGACTATTACGTCTGGTTCCGGTGATGTAACTCGTAGTTCCCAGATTCAATTACGTGGTACTTCTACCTTGCAGAACGACCAAGGCCCGATGATCGTGATCGATGGTGTTCCGGGTGGTGATATGTCTACTGTATCACCTTCGGATATTGAGTCAATCTCTGTATTGAAAGATGCTTCTTCTGCCGCTATTTACGGTTCTCGTGCCGCTGGTGGTGTAATCTTGATCACAACGAAGAGAGGTTCCGGTTCCAGAACCCAGATCAATTATGATGGTTATCTTACCGCCTCTACCATTGCGAACAAGCCCGACATGTTGAACGCTTCTGAGTGGCGTGCCGCTAATAAGGCGTTGGGTAAAGATATCTCTACTTATGATAAGTACAACTCGGACACGGATTGGTTCGATGAGATGACTCGTGTAGGTGTTTCTCAACAACACGCTCTTTCTTTGTCGGGTGGTTCTTCTAAGAGTAATTATCGTGCTTCTTATACTTTCTTGGATCGTAACGGTGTGGCTCGCGATAACTACATGACTCGTCATAGCTTCCGTTTCCAGTTCCAGCAACGTGCTATCAACGACCGTTTACGTATTGGATTAACGGGTGCCGCAACGCTGACGGATATGCAGATGCCGTTTTCTGATGACTATATCTTGGCTTACAATATGCTTCCGGTTTATCCGGTTTATAATGCGGACGGCTCTTATTTCACGGATGCCAACCACAATTATGATCAAGGTAACCCGGTTCAGAACCAAGATCAGAACTATAAGAAAGCAGCTAATAACTACTTCTATGGACAAGGTGATGTACAGTTCTCTATTTTGGATGGACTGACAACCAAGGTGAACCTGTATAAGAGCCGTTTCTCATCTGACTATAGCGAATGGCAAGATCCTCGGAACTCTCGTGGACAGGGTGATACGGGTAAGGCAATCCGTCGTAATAGACTATGGGATCGTAACTTGTTAGAGTGGACCGCTAATTATACGAAAGCTTTTGGCTCGGCAGAGGAGCATAAGGTCGATGCTATCGTTGGTTATTCTTGGGAAAATAACTTGTACGCCGACCAGAAATCGGAGGCTACGAATTTCGCCGTAGGATCGATGGGCGCTGATAATATCCAATCCGGAAACTTGCTGAAGATCGGTAATGTTACTTCCAGCCGGAATGAATATAAACTGATCTCTTTGTTCGCTCGTGCGCATTATAGCTTTAAAGAGCGGTATATGATTACGGCTACGGTTCGCCGAGATGGTTCTTCCAAATTCGGTGCTAACCATAAGTGGGGTACTTTCCCTTCAGTTTCCGCTGCTTGGGGTATCAGCCAAGAGTCTTTCATGAAAGATACGAAGTGGATCAATGATTTGAAATTACGTGCAGGTTACGGAATTACCGGTAACCAAGATGGTTTGAGACCTTATAAGTCATTGGATTTGTATTCAGCTTCTGGTACTTATTATAACAACGGATCTTGGCCGACAGCTTTCCGTCCTTCACAGAACGCGAACCCGAACTTGAAATGGGAGCAGACTGCTATGTTAAATATCGGTTTGGACTTCACCTTGTTCAATAGTCGTTTGAGCGGTACGATCGAATGGTACGACAAGCGTACGAAAGATATGCTTTACAACTATGAGGTTTCTACTCCTACTTACGTATACAATCAGATTCAAGCGAATGTAGGTGATATGAAGAATACAGGTGTTGAGATCTTATTGAACTTAGACGTGATCCGTAATAAGGACTTTACGTGGACAACCTCTCTCAATCTTGCTCATAACAAGAATGAGATCACAAAACTGTCTAATGAATTGTTCTCTACGGGACGTGTTTACGTGGGTGATCCTTGGATTCGCGGTGCTTCAGGTGTGACTTCACACGTAGTTGAGGAAGGTCGCCCGGTCGGACAGTTCTTCATGCTGAAATGTAATGGCCTTGATGAGAATGGTAAATTTATCATTGAGGATATAAATGGTGACGGACAGATCACGGATGATGACCGTACGTATGTTGGTGACGCTCAACCTGATTTGACATATGGTTGGAATAACACATTCAACTGGAAAAACTGGGACGCAAGTTTCTTCTTCCGTGGAACAATTGGCAATAAGGTATTGAACAACCCATTGGCAGCTTACGGTAATAATACATATATCGATGGAACGAATGTAATGGATAACGATAATCTGTTGACATTAAGTGAAAACTCTCGTGTATGTTCTTATTATGTAGAAAACGCTTCATTCTTGCGATTGGATAACTTATCGATTGGTTATACATTCAATACGAAGAAAATCGATTGGTTGGATAAGGCTCGCTTATATGTAGCCGGTCAGAATCTATTCGTGATTACAGGTTATAAAGGATTGGATCCAGAAGTTGAGAATTTCCGTGGTGAGGCTAGCGATGACAACGCAGGTTTGTCTCCGGGTATTGAACCTCGTAACTACATGCCGAAGGCACGTTCATTTACATTTGGTGTTAACTTAACATTCTAATTAAAAAGATAAGCTTATTATGAAACGGAAAACTATATTATCATTTATAACTGGATTGTTTTTATTAGGAGGACTTTCTTCCTGTATGGACTTGGATGAAACAGTATATGACAAGTTGCCCGCTGATGATTTTGGCCAGTCAACGGCCGAGTTGAATGCTTTGATCGGTAACTCACATAATACGATGAAGAAGTTTTGGACAGAGTATATGCATTTGTCCGAATGCTCCGGTTCTATGGCTGTGACTCCGACTCGTCGAGGTGGTGACTGGTATGATGGTGGTCAATACCGGGAAATCTATATGCATACATGGACCTCTCAGACCTCAAGAGTTAAAAGCGCATGGAAAGCGGCCACAGAAGCGATTGGTACTTGTAACGAGGCTATCCGTAAATTGCAGAACTCAGAGATCCTTACCGAAGAGGAGAAGGCTCAAGACGTGGCAGACTTGCGTGGTGTCCGTGCTTTCTGGATCTATGTGATGATGGATTATTGGGGAAATATTCCTTTGCTGACGGAGTTCCACCCTACGGATAAAGTATTCCCGGGGAATTCTTCCCGTCAGGAAGTATTTGATTGGTTGATTCAGGAAGTAGAGGAAATCAAGGATATCTGTCCTCCGGCTACAACTGAGAATTATGGTTCATTTACGCAGGGTGCCGCTTATTCATTGTTGGCAAAACTGTATCTGAACGCTGAGGCTTGGGGGGTTACGTTCTCCGGTAACGCTTATCAGAAAGTTATCGATAACTGTGATAAGGTGATGGCTATGGGATATATCTTAGAGCCTAATTGGAAAGACAACTTCTCCGTGACAAATGAGAATTCAAAGGAGGCTATCTTGGCCGCTACGTTCTCTAGCAGTGATACGGGTAATGATGGAAACGTGAAGAATGAGTTGCACAATAATACGTTGCATTATAAAGATTATCTGTCTTTGGGTATTACCGCTAGTGGTACTTGGAATGGTATTTGCGCTCAACCGGAGTATGTACGTTTGTTCGATGAGGAAGACGCTCGCTTGGACGGTACGTTCTTGACTGGCTTGATGATAGACAAATCAACAGGCAAGCCGATTATGACCGATCATAACAACGAATTGAACCATACGATCGATGTGAACATGATTCCGGGCATGGAATATGATGGAACCAATTGGAGTGCCGTGGAACAGCATGATGGAGCTCGTTGCTTCAAGTGGGAGTTCGCTTCGGATTTGACAAGTTCTATGGGAAATGATTTCCATATTTTCCGTTTGGCGGATATCTATTTAATGAAAGCTGAAGCTTTGTTACGCGGAGGGGGAAGTGTTAGTGAAGCTACCGCTTTGGTGAATACGATTCGTGAGAGAGGATATGGCAATAGCGACCATAATTATGCGACTGTAACTTTGAAGGAAGTACAATTGGAACGTCGTTTGGAATTAGCGTGGGAGGTTTATTCCCGTCAGGATGATATCCGTTTCGGATGTTTCACTACAGGAATGTGGCCGCAATCTAATTGTGAGCGTAAAGCTGATGACTACTTGAAGTTGTTACCTGTATCGCAGGATGCTTGGCAGGTGAATCCGAACTTAAAACAGAATCCGGGTTATGCGGCATTCTCAAAATAAAAGAATCGGATAACTAAGAATAATTTAGGCCATCTCTTACTGTAAGGGATGGCCTTTTTATTGATTTACCATTCACTGTATAACTCCGCTTTTTTGTATACCTTTGCGCCATGAACAAACAAGCGCTACTTTTTTATCCGTTATTAGGGGTGGTTCTTTTGGGGCTTTTTGTTGGGGGGCTGGCGTATGGGGCCGTACCGATTCCTTTGGATCACGTGATGGATATTTTGCTGGGGAAGGGATCTGATAAGATCGCATGGCAGAATATTGTGTTGCAATCTCGTTTGCCTCAGGCTATAACCGCATTATTGGCGGGGGCTTCCTTGGCTACCAGCGGGTTGCTATTACAGACATTGTTCCGGAATCCGTTGGCGGGACCTTCCATATTGGGCATTAGTGATGGCGCTAATCTTGGAGTAGCCGCTATCATGCTCTATTTCGGTGGTACGTTGGGGCAGTTCACGGATTGGCCGATCAGCGGATATATGGCGGTAATCCTTGCGGCCTTTGTGGGGGCTTGCGTGATACTGGGACTGATTATCTATTTTTCGGCAAAAGTGAAGAATAATGTCATGCTTCTGATTATCGGAATCATGATTGGCTATCTAGCTTCTTCGGTTATTTCTATCTTGAATTATTATTCATCTACAGACCGGGTACATGCGTTCGTGATGTGGGGGCTTGGTAATTTTTCCGGTGTATCCTTGGAACAATTACCATTCTTTGGAACTTGTGCGTTAATCGGGCTGTTATTAGCGATCTTGCTGATCAAGCCTTTGAATGCCTTATTATTGGGAGAAATGTATGCCGCTAATTTAGGTATCCGGATCAAACGAACACGGATTGCGATTCTTTTGTGTACGGGAGTATTAACGGCTACAACTACTGCTTTTTGCGGCCCCATTTCCTTTGTCGGATTAGCAGTTCCACATATCGCCCGGTTGATGTTAGGCTCTTCCAATCATAAGATGTTGGTGCCAGTTACAATGCTGACAGGTTCCTGCGTTGCTCTTCTATGTAATATGCTGATGGTGGTACCGGGCAGTAATACGATCCTGCCATTGAATGCCGTTACCCCTATGCTTGGGGCGCCTGTTATTATTTACGTAATCGTGAACCGGAAAAATATTCAATATTTTAATTAGTGGCTATGGAACGGATCCCTGTGATAAAGACAAGTGATTTAAGTATTGGGTATATATTGAAAGGCGGACAGAAAAAGCGCGTGCATGATGCGTTGGATCTGAATCTATATCCGGGTGAAGTGACCTGTCTTCTCGGATTAAATGGAGCGGGAAAGTCTACCTTATTGAGGACATTATGTGGTTTTCAACCTCCTCTGGGAGGAGAAATCGAGCTAATGGGGAAGCCGCTGAATTCTTATTCACAAGGTAATTTCTCACGGTTGGTGGGAGTTGTCTTGACAGAGAAGACAAATGCCGGTGGAATAACGGTTTACGAGTTGGTCTCTTTAGGAAGACATCCCTATACCGGCTTTTTCGGACAATTAAGGCAGGAAGATCGCAGGATTATCGAGGAATCGCTTGCTGCCGCCGGTATCGCTCATAAGGCTTATAATTATGTGTCGGAACTTAGTGATGGCGAGCGTCAGAAAGCCATGATCGCCAAAGCGCTGGCACAGCAATGCCCCATCATATTGTTGGATGAGCCGACGGCCTTTTTAGATGTGACAAGTCGGATAGAGACTATGGTCTTGTTACATACTTTAGCGGTAGAGCAACAAAAAGCGATTCTGCTATCGACGCATGATCTTGATTTGGCGATCCAGCTGGGGGATTGCCTGTGGCTGCAAGAGAAAAAACGTCCGATGGCTTGTGGAACGCCGGAGGACTTGATTATGGGAGGAGCTTTCGAGACTTTCTTTAGCAAGGAAGGAATCGTGTTTGATCCGAATACCGGGAAATTGAATACGGCAGCTCCAACAAAGCTTATTGGGGTTGCGGGGGATTTTATGACTTCTTATTGGGTTGGGAATGCCTTGATCCGGAATGGCTTTAAGCCCTCGTCGGTTAGCGAGGATTATATAAGTGTTTATTGTAATGCTCCGGATAGCCTGCGTATTCAGTTCCCTGCGGAAGAGGGCACGAGAATCGTAGGAAGTGTGGCGGAGATGATCTCAATCATAATTCATAAATCATAAGTTATATATGTCAAATGAGATTACATGGCGGCTGGAAAATGAGAATATAGGCCGTTTGTTGGTACATTATGCGATTCCCGCCGTTATCGGGACCATGGTTAATGCTCTTTATAATATCGTAGATCGTATATTTATCGGACAAGGAGTGGGTGCGCTAGCTATCTCCGGATTGACTTTGACTTTCCCGATACTACTCTTTATGCAGGCATTTGGAATGTTGATCGGTGCGGGAGCCGCTACAAGGGTCTCCATTCATCTAGGCCGTAAGGCGAATGATCTGGCAGATAACGTATTAGGAAACGCTTTCACTTTGACATTCATTATCGGAGCCTTGACGATTATCCCCAGTATGATTTTCTTGGATGATTTGTTAATGTGGTTCGGGGGAAGCGAGCAGACGATACCTTATGCGAAAGACTATTTATATATCGCTATCCCGGGTAATTTGCTGGCTACATTAAGCTTTAGCTTTAATGCCGTGATGCGTGCTTCCGGATATCCGAAAAAGGCGATGTTCACGATGATGATCGGTGCCGTCTTGAACGTGATCCTAGATCCGATCTTTATCTTTTGGCTGGATATGGGGATACAGGGTGCCGCTATCGCTACGGTGATCTCCATGGCTGCCGGTGCCGCTTTCGTGATGAGTCATTTTATCAGCAAGGATAGTATCGTACGTTTCCATACGAAATATTTCCGGTTGAAAGGTCCCATTATTTGGAATATATTTACGATCGGCATGTCTCCATTTTCCATGCAGCTGGCGGGCAGTGTGGTTGTGGTGATCATGAACCATGCGTTGAAAGAGAATGGAGGCGATTTGGCGATTGGTGCCAGCGGTATTATTTCCAGTATCGCCATGCTGCTGGTTATGTTGATTATCGGTATCGCCCAAGGGATGCAACCGATTGTCGGGTTTAATCATGGCGCTGGGCATCATGACCGGGTATTGGCTACCTTGCGGTTGTCTATTATAGTATCGACCTTGATTACAGGGGTAGGATGTATCGTCAGTTTATTATTCCCTAGACTGATCGTTAGCGTATTCTCGACGGATGCCGAATTGGTGTCGATTACGGATAATGGATTACGTCTGACGATGCTGGTCTTTTTCGTTGTCGGTTCCCAGATTACGATCAGCCAGTTTTTTCAAAGTATCGGTGTCGCATGGAAAGCGATGTTTCTGAGTCTAAGTCGGCAGGTTTTATTCCTGATACCGGCTATCCTGCTATTTCCTCCGATCTGGGGATTGGATGGCGTTTGGCTAGCGCAACCTTTCTCCGATTTCATTGCGGCGGTAACCGCATGGGGCTTTTTATGGTATCATGTTAAAAACGTGAAAAATAAGGGTTAAAGATGAACTTATGTCGATGTTAATTGTATTTTTATTGTATGTATAAAAGTACTTTTATAGACAAACCTTTAAAAATGAGTTAATATGAAGAAGATTGTATTATTGCTCGCCGTTTTATTATTTGGTGCAGGGTCGATGATGGCACAGCAGGACAAGTCAGCGGAGAAAGCTGCGAAGCAGGCCGAGAAAGAAGCAAAGAAAGCAGAGAAGGCAGCGAAGAAAGCTGCGGAGGAAGCCGAGGCTAACGCATTGTTTGAACAAGCGGTGCAAGCTTTGAAGAATAAGGATTTCGTATTGGAAGCGGATCGTATAGAGTTTAAGCGCGGTAGTTTTGTTTATGTTACTCCGAACACGAACTTCGTTTCGGTGAAGGGTGAGAAGGCTACCATTCAGTTAGCGTTTAATACTCCGGCGGCCGGTCCTAACGGAATAGGAGGTATAACGGTTGATGGAACAACTTCCGGTGTACAGATGAAGACTGACAAAAAAGGAAACGTTATGTACGAGATGAATGTGCAGGGTGTAGCGGTATCCGCTAGGGTTACGTTCCGTATGGCGAAAGGTACGAATAAATGTACTGCCACGGTATCACCTAACTTTAATAGCAACCGTATATCCTTTACGGGAAATCTCTATCCTTCGAGCGAGTCGAATGTGTTCAAGGGACGTTCTATTTAATGTAGATACAAAGAATCGTGAAGGCGGACTTTCTTTCGGGAAGCCCGCCTTTCTGTTTATAAGAAGGATGAGATTGGACTATTTCCAAGCATCATTTTGTACCAGATAAGCTTGGCCGTTCTCATCGTTTCCTGCGGTCTGGATCTCTGTCTCGGGAATCGGGAACATCGTCTTAGAAGCGGTTGGAGCGGATACACCATAGAATTTAGTTAGGTATTGCTTCTCATAATTTATATATGCCGTCAATTCCTTGTTCATATAATCACCTCCCCAACGAACCAGATCGAAAAATCGTTGTCCTTCCATCGCAAGTTCCAGCTTACGTTCCATATGAATCGCCTTGATACAAGTTTCCTTGTTGCTGAATGCGGCGTGACTGGATGGATAAGGTTTCACCAAATAATTGGCGGCAGGCGTTCCGTCTTCCAAATAAATGATATTGTCCGGTTTGGCTGCACGTTCACGGATATCGTTTACTTGCTGCATGGCGGCACTTAATTCTCCGTCGTTCGCTAGGCATTCCGCATATAACAATTTACAATCACGTAGGCATAGATATTGTAAATTCATGGCAGAACCGGGAGCCCAGCCGGATGAATAGGTGGAGCCAGCTAATCCGGCATCCTGTTCCGCTTTGCTATAGACATGCTTTTTGGGTAGGAATACCCCACCGCTGCTTACATTTCGTACCCAATCATTAGCGGGCAATCCCCAATCTTTATAAGGAATCTCCATACGTCCTACGGCGAAATCTAGACGAGGGTCTACGGCGATCGTCTTATCATTCTTAGAGATGTAATCATAATCGGTAACACGTTCTGTCACGGATTTTTTATTTCTGTACTCTCCCTCAAGATAAGGAAGCCCATTTTCGTCTACTTGGAATGAGTTTACCAATTCGTAAGAGGGTTGATAAAATCCGCAACATCCACCGGGGCCTGTGTTATGAGGATAATTCAGTAAAAATCCGTAATTCCCGTTATTATTGGCTCCGACAGAGAATTGTACCTCAAAGATAGACTCTTTCCCATTTTCGGTAGTTGCGTTAAAATTTGCGTCCAGATCATCTTGTAAGGCCAATCTCTCTCCTTTAGGACTTAATCCGTTTGCGATAATATCGGCCAAGATGGGTTTGGCGGCTGCCATATCACCTTGCTGCATCAGTATTTTAGCCTTTAACGCTTTTGCCGCTGTTTTCGTAGGACGTGCCACTTCGGTCTGTTTTTCGGGCAATCCTTCAATGGCCGCTTCTACGTCTGCTAAAATATTAGGATAGATATCCGTACCGTTATGAACTTTCGGATCGTTTTCTTCAGCGGCGATCGTCTCATCGATATAGGGCATGCCGGTCGGTCCGAAAATCTTTACCCCTTCGAACATGAATAGGGCACGTAAGAATTTCAGCTCCGCGGTCCGGTTGGCCTTGGTCGTCTCGTCCATATCTGCCGCTTCTTTCATCACATTGAGCGCTAAGTTGCAACGTTGTGCTCCATAATACGCGTCTTTCCACTTATTCAGTAAATAATCGTTTGTGGCGGTGACAGCATACGTCTCTACGGAGTTCAATACGGATTGGTCATTGGATTCGGAGCCTTTATTGGCGTCACCTCCGTATACACCGCCGAATACCCAGTTGAACATATTGTCATATCCGGTCGGCCGGGTCAAACCGGCATAAGCGTTGACCACCAATAACTCAACCCCTTCTGCGTTTGTTAATGCTTCTTGGTCAATACTGCCTTGAGGAGCTTTATACAGGAAATCTTCACCGCAAGAACTCAAGGTAAATAAAGCAGCTGCGCTTACTATTAATATTTTATGTCTCATACTAGTCGTTTTTATTATAAAATGGATTTAGAAAGTAAAATTCACGCCCAATAAGAACCGCATGGTTGTTGGCCAGCCTCCCATATCGACTCCTCTTTTTAAGTCTACACGTCCGGCTCCATCGTTGTCAGAATCGCTTTGCCGTAAATAAGCGTTGGTAAACTCTGGGTCTAAGCCTGTATATCCGGTGATCGTAAGGATATTCTCGGCTTGTAAGTACAGGCGGAGATTCTGGATACCGGCCTTCTTGAGTAATTCCTTTGGCAAGGAATATCCCAATACGAGATTTTTCAGGCGTAAGAAGGAGGCGTCTTCTACGTAATAAGAGCTAGAATAAGCTCCGGAATAGTTATCTTCCGTATTCAGCATAGGAAGGATAGCATTACTGTTATCGCCATTCAATGTCCATGATTGATCTCTGAGGCGTGAGGATTTATTACCGTTGAAAGTCCAGAAATCGGTAAAATATTTTGTGTTATTATATAAGTCATTGCCGATAGAGAAGTTCCAGAACATAGTAAAGTCCCAGTTTTTCCATGTTAACGTGGCGTTGAGGCCTCCGGTTAAGTCCGGATGAGGAGAGCCGATAAAGGTCCGGTCGCTATCATCCAATTTGCCGTCTCCGTTCAAGTCCTCGAAACGGAAGCGGCCGACATAAGCGGCAGCGTCTGCCTCTGTGATATCACTTTGTCCAAATGGCTTGGTTGCCATAACATCGGCTACGGACTCATAAAAACCATTTTGCTTCAACCCCCAGAATTCAGACACGGCATGTCCTTTTGTCGTACGGGTTACGTATCCTTCGATGCGCGTACCGCTAGCCCATAGAGAATAATCGTCAGCTTCCGCGAGTTTCAAGACCTCATTTTTATAATGGGATAAATTCAAGGATAGATCCCATGCCCAGTCTCCTTTTCGGTCACGGTAATTAAACATGAAGTCGAAACCGGTGTTCTTTATATCTCCGAAGTTGATATAAGGGCTTCCGGATTCTCCGGCCATCGAGGTGTAGGCCGCTTGTATCAACATATTGGATGTCTTCTTCGTATACCATTCGAATGAACCGCTCAATTTACCATTCTGGAAGGTCGCGTCCAGACCCAAGTTGACCATCTTGGTCATTTCCCATTTCGTATCAGTGTTACCGTAGGTACTGAGGCGGAATCCGGTTGTCTCGCTATTGTTCGCTCCGGTCATGTCGTAATTCGTATAGGAGGTGCTGGTCGTGAACAAATTGGCGAAATTAGTCGCGACAGGAATCTCTGAGTTACCCGTGACGCCGTAACCGGCTCGTATCTTTAAGTCGTCCAGCCAATCTCGGCTTGGTTCCATAAATGCCTCCTCTGACATACGCCAACCGGCGGAGATAGAAGGAAAGACTCCGTAACGATTACTTTCCGAGAAACGGGAAACACCGTCCCGGCGGATAATACCGGTTAATAGATACTTATCCTTATATCCATAGTCTGCACGGGCAAACATACCAAATAGCGCGAATTCTCCATTGTAAGTGGAAGAGTTGGTACGTTGGCTATTGTTCTCGCCCATATCCAAGGTGTATGTATTGGTATTGTCTTCGAATAAATAGTTATATCTACGTGCGTTGAGGGATCTGCCTAAACCATCCCGAATAGCCTCTGTTCCCAATAAGATGTTCAAGGAATGGATCTCATTGAATGTCCGGCTGAAAGATAGCGTATTGGTCCAAACCCAACGATAATTGAAGTAATTACTTTCGTAGAAATTATTTTGGCCACCGGACTCGGAGAACTCCGGGTTGTTCTTGGTCATCGAGTAAGAATAATCATTACGATAATCGATACCGAAGTTTGTTTTAAAAGTCAGCCCGGTCCATAGGTCTGCTTCTCCATACACGTTGCCAAATACACGTTGGGTAGTGGCATAATTATCCTTATTTCTTTCACGAATAGCTACAGGATTCTGGAAATTGCCGGTCCCGGCGAATAAGGAGCCTGCATAATTGCCCGCATAGTCATAAACCGGTACATAAGGAGAGGCCCGATAAGTCCATGAGTAGATGTTGGACTCTGTACCTGAGAAGCTAAGTCCGTTGTTTTTGCTAAAACTATAAGTTAGGTTCTCTCCGAATCGCAACCATGGGCGGACGTTATACGATGAATTAGCACGTGCTTGATAGCGTGTGAAATAAGATTCGATAGCGGTACCTTGCTGGTCGAAATAGTTCATGCTCATGGTGTATTGCCCTTTATCGGTACCTCCAGACAAGGACAACTGGTGATTCTGCATCCAACCGAGTTGGCTGATTTCATCCCACCAGTTCGTATCGCCTACGGGCGCATAGACTACGTTGTTCGCTTGATCGTAATCGCTAGGATCGATGGAGGTGCTACCACCGGCGCCGGTTACGGTCATGTAATTGGGTAGATGATTAACCCAAGAGTCGGAAGTACTTCCGAATTGCTGGTGGTAAGGTAATTCTCCATTGGCGCTGGCTCCCGTTAGGTCCAGATTGTTTTTCGAGGCTTGCCATTCGACATCAATACGGTCATAAGCGTTTAAGACGTCATAGCGTTTACCTGTTTTAGAGAAACCGTAATATCCGTCATAGGTTAATCTCGGTTGTCCCGTTTTTGTTCCTTTCTTGGTCGTGATTAAAATGACGCCATTCGCTGCTTGCGCTCCGTAGATCGCTGCGGAGGAGGCGTCTTTCAATACTTGCATACTCTCGATGTCATTGGGATTGATAGAGCTTAGGTCTTGGTCACGAGTGGATACGCCATCGATAACATACAAAGGTCCGTTGTCATTGATGGAATTAATACCTCGGATGCGTACCATCGTGGCTGAACCGGGAGCACCGGAGGTACCGATGTTTACGCCCGCCGCTTTACCTTGCAACTGTTGTGTGGCGGAAGAACCGGAAGACGCCAATAGCTCTTCAGTATCGATAACCGCTACGGAACCTGTGATGTCCTTTTTCTGTTGGGTACCGTAACCGACAACGACTACCTCGTCTAGATTTTGGGTGTCTTCCTTTAAGGTAATGTTCATGACGTTCCCGCTTGCAGGTGTTTGTTGAGTTACGTACCCGATGTAAGAGATGACCAGAATGGCATTCGGCTCTACTTCTAATACGTATTTACCATCCAGATCGGTGATCGTTCCGTTCGTGGTACCCTTTACGACTACGTTAACACCTAATAGGGGCTCTCCTTTAGTGTCGGTGATCGTACCCGTTATTTTCCGGGATTGTTGCGTAACGG
>ERZ1504199.701-NODE-701-length-12154-cov-4.172328_pt1 | contig 12154 bp, 8 predicted proteins | sample MGYA00574889_ERZ1504199 | MGnify/ENA primary metagenome ERZ1504199 (study PRJEB39906, sample SAMEA3182081) | gut metagenome | biome: human; feature: gut; material: Stool; isolation source: human stools | place: Canada | collected 2012-12-04 ...
ACCTCTCTATTCGTCGGCAGCGTCAGATGTGTATAAGAGACAGAATATAAACAAATAAAGCACAAGTTGTGCTCAATTTTCTGTTTTTTACTTAGAAACAATTATCTTTGCTCATCCAAAAAGAAAAAAGAATGATTCAAGATACTATCTGTGCCATCGCTACCGCTCAAGGCGGTGCTATCGGAAGCATCCGCGTTTCCGGTCCGGAAGCTATTTCTATTACCGGCAGCATCTTCAAGCCAGCCAAAGCTGGCAAATTATTGAGCGAACAAAAACCATATACTTTGACATTCGGGCGTATTTATGACGGGGACGAGATTATTGACGAAGTGCTCGTCAGTCTTTTCCGTGCTCCTCATTCATACACAGGAGAAGATAGTACGGAAATCACGTGCCATGGTTCTTCTTATATTCTTCAACAGGTGATGCAGTTGCTTATCAAAAACGGTTGCCGCATGGCCCAACCGGGAGAGTATACACAACGTGCTTTTCTCAATGGAAAAATGGATTTAAGTCAGGCAGAGGCTGTGGCGGACTTGATCGCTTCTTCATCTGCTGCCACCCATCGTTTGGCTATGAGCCAGATGCGAGGTGGTTTCAGCAAAGAGCTGACGGAGTTACGCAACAAATTGCTGAATTTCACCTCTATGATTGAACTGGAGTTGGATTTCAGCGAAGAGGATGTTGAATTTGCCGATCGTTCGGCATTAAGGAAGCTGGCAGATGAAATCGAGCAGGTCATTTCACGGTTGGCTCATTCTTTTAGTGTTGGTAATGCTATAAAGAACGGTGTCCCTGTAGCTATTATCGGTGAAACGAATGCCGGAAAATCGACTTTACTGAATGTATTATTAAATGAGGATAAAGCGATTGTCAGTGATATCCACGGGACAACGCGTGATGTGATCGAAGATACTATCAACATCGGAGGAATCACTTTCCGGTTCATTGATACTGCCGGAATCCGGGAAACCAATGATACGATTGAAAGTCTCGGTATCGAACGTACTTTCCAAAAGTTAGATCAGGCGGAGATTGTTCTTTGGATGGTAGATGCAGTGAATGCAGGCTCTCAAATAGAGCAGTTATCAGAGAAGATCATTCCGCGTTGTGAAGGAAAACATTTGATTGTTGTATTTAATAAGGCTGATTTGATCGAAGACAAGCAAAAAGAGAATTTACAGTCTTTATTAAAAGACTTTCCTAAAGAGTCTACAGAATGTATTTTCATCTCGGCCAAACAACGGGAGAATACAAGTGAACTACAAAAAATGCTTATTGATGCCGCACATTTACCCACAGTAACACAGAATGATATTATTGTGACAAATGTAAGACATTACGAAGCTTTAAATAAAGCTTTGGAAGCTATCCATAGAGTACAAAACGGACTTGATTCGCAGATTTCCGGAGATTTTCTTTCACAAGACACACGAGAGTGTATATTCTTTATTTCGGACATTGCTGGTGAGGTCACGAATGATATGGTGCTTCAGAATATCTTTCAACATTTTTGTATTGGCAAGTAAAAAGTAGATGCAATCATTGGTATAATTTGATATAATAAAGTAGATAGTTGTAAGAAATCCTATGCCCATTATAGAAATACATTCCTTAACTGATCCCAGAATAGAAATATTCAGTACTCTCACTGAAGCTCAACTACGTAATCGTATCGAGTCTGATAAGGGACTGTTTATTGCAGAAAGTCCGAAAGTTATTAATGTAGCTCTAAATGCCGGTTATGAACCTTTAGCTCTTTTATGCGAGCAGAAGCATATCACTGGTGATGCTGCTGATATCATTGAACGTTGTGATGATATACCTGTCTATACGGGTGCAAGAGAACTGCTTGCCACATTGACCGGATATACACTCACACGCGGCGTCCTCTGTGCCATGCACCGCCCGACATCGAAAAGTGTAGAAGAAATATGTAGAGGCGCACGGCGTATCGCAGTCATTGAAGGTGTGGTAGACACTACCAACATTGGAGCTATTTTCCGTTCTGCAGCCGCTCTTGGGATAGATGCCATATTACTGACACGCAATTCTTGCGACCCGTTGAACCGACGTGCAGTCAGAGTTTCAATGGGATCTGTTTTCCTGATACCATGGGCTTGGTTGGATGGTTCTCCCAATGAATTGCATAAACTGGGATTCCGCACAGTCGCTATGGCACTTACAGAGAAATCAATCTCGATTGATAGTCCCATCTTAGCGACCGAACCCAAGTTAGCCATTGTGATGGGAACCGAGGGTGACGGTCTTCGAAGCGAAACAATTACCGATGCGGACTATGTGGTTCGCATCCCTATGGCAAACGGGGTAGATTCACTCAATGTAGCTGCCGCATCCGCTATCGCTTTCTGGCAACTTCGTGTTAAAGATTAAGTAACTCTGCCATCATCACCGGACGAGACACATATATGATTCTATTCATATTCCTACTCACACCTACAATATGTATTCGCCCCACAAGAACAGCGAGGCAAGAGTTTCTCCATTAATTCACTCCGAAAAAACTCATACAGTTCTTTATGCATAGCGTTATATAGTGCCACCACCCGTTCTTCCTGTTCATCATCGGCATGAATACCTCCCCGAAAAGGATCTGCAAAATTAAAAGAAACATATTTTCTCACTACCCCCTGCATTTCCTTTTGCACTTCCTCCGCTTCCGGACAAAGAGTAATAACATAATCCCATGTCTGCTGGGTATACGTAGCAACATCACAAGGCTTTCTACGTGAAAAGTCATATCCATTCTGTTCCATCACCTGGCAAACAACATCAGGGACAGAATTTCCAACCAAAACACCGGCAGTACTAATCTTCATACCTCTACCGAACGAGTTTAAAATCTCTTGCGCCATACGACTGCGACACGTATCACTATTGCTCACTATCAGTATATTCTTCATATGTGATTTCTATTTAATTTTCATTTATTTCCTGATATAGCTACTTTAATAACCCCATCCAGCTTGTTTTCAAAGACACGATAAGCCTCCTCAATCTCATTCAACGGAAATCGATGTGTAATAAGAGAAGTAGTATCAATTTTCCCTTCCTCAATCAGTTTGAGAATCTCGGCACAGTCACAACCATCCACTCCCCCTGTTTTAAAAATCAGATTCTTGCCATACATATCAGGTAAAGGAAGAAGCTGCGGCTGGTCATAAAGGGCTACTATGGTGACAACAGCATTAGGACGAGCACAATCCCACGCCAAATGGAAAGAATCATCACTCCCCGCTACTTCCAAAACAACATCTGCGCCACCATGGTCACTGTTTTGAATCACAAAATCCTTGCAATTTTCAGGCTCCGTTACTAACACATCAGGATAATGCTCGCGGACAAACCGAATTCTTTCAGGAGACTTTTCGCAGACAATGATACGCTTAGGGTGCTTCAACATTGCACATAGCAAAGTACAAACTCCGGTAGGTCCGGCACCGATAATCAGAACAGTATCTTCCTCGATAATTTCCGAGATACGTGCTGCCCAAAAACCTGTTGCAAGTACATCACCGACAAACAAGGCTTGTTCATCACTCACAGTATCAGGAATACGGTTCAAACCTTGATCTGCATAAGGAACTCTGACATATTCCGCCTGACCACCATCAATTCGGCAACCTAAAGCCCAACCGCCATTAGGATCAGTACAGTTATTCACATATCCATGCTTACAGAAAAAACACTCACCGCAGAAAGTTTCGACATTCACAATCACCCTGTCACCAGGCTTCACCGAAGTGACATCAGCCCCTACTTGTTCTACCACACCTACCATCTCATGCCCGACAGTTATTCCGGGCACAGCACGCGGCACACTGCCATGTTTAATATGAAGATCACTGGTGCAGATGCTACCAAGTGTTACACGCACGATTGCATCCCGTGAATCCTTTATTTCCGGTCTCGCTTTCTCCTGTAACTCAAACTTTCCGTGTTCAATATATGTGTATGCAAGCATAATATACTCCTTGTTCATTAATATATACCTTGCAAAGATAATGATTTCATTGGCAAAACAAATCTCTTTTATCACGTTCAATACTCCCAAACCGAATCTCACTCTATATTTATAACAATATAAAGCTGAATAAAGTCATTCACTATTTTTTCTACTTCAGTTTTGATATTCTGGAAAATATTCTTACTTTTATATCCCAAATAATAAATAAAAACAACAGCACAACCTATTATATTTACACACAAGCCTATGATAGATACTTCCGAAAATCTGGTTATTATAAAAGGTCAAATCAAGACTCCCGAAATAGAAAGCTGCCAAAATCATAATGGCAACTATAAGATAGTATTCCGAAATGTTCCTAGTGCGTATACTTACAAAGAAGAAAATGTCCTTTGGCTGACTGATCCGGACAAACCGGCCCCCAATAATTATCAAATAATCAGTAAAGGGAGAACTTTATCAAACATCAAAGCCTTATCTATTTTTAAGGCCGGATCACACAGCTATTGGCACATTTGTTTTCAGAATGGTAAAGAGTATGATTACAGAGAAAAGGACTTAGAAATTATCGAATCATGCTTGGGAGAGAGTCGTTCGAAAAGTATATTCGAATATTTGAAGAAAGTTGCCGATGCGAACGAATTGAAAGCTGATGACGGAACGAAGCTATTGGCAAAACAATATGAAAAGATTCATTTCATCGCAAACAACAGAGCTATTGCTGTATATCTGAATCCTCAAAAATATAAAATGCAGACCCAGACTGCCTCAACCTTGATTTTTCCTTTCGGTTGTAATGCAAGCCAGCAAAAAGCAGTCCAGGCAGCTTTTGAGAATCAAATCAGTGTTGTGCAAGGACCTCCGGGAACTGGAAAGACCCAAACGATTCTGAACATCATTGCCAATATCCTTGTGCGTGGTAAGACTGTTCAGGTAGTATCTAATAATAACTCCGCCATCGTCAATGTACTTGAGAAGTTATCCAAATACGATATGGGATTCATTGTTGCATTGCTTGGCAGCACAGCTAACAAAGAGAAATTCATCGAAACTCAAGAAGAGGAAAAACAATATCCGGAGAACTTTGAGTCATGGCATGATGCAGATGCCGACCAACCTCAATTTCTCAATCAGATACATCATCAGACAGAAGAACTAAAAAGCATATTTTCCAAACAGGAACGCCTTGCCATGGCAAGACAGGAAATACAAGCTTTAAAAATAGAGTGGCAACATTATCTGCAAGAGTTCGGGACAAAAGAAATTACTCTCCAACAACGAAAGAGTTCCAGCTCGGCAGGCCTTCTGAATTTATGGAATGAATGTCAACAATTTGCAGAAAAAGAGCAATCATCAAGTCTTCGGGGAATAGCAGCTTTTATTCAACGGTTGAAATGGTTATTCTTTAAATTCAGAAGCAAAGCGATTTGTAAAATCCCCGATAAAGGTTTTTATAAACGGGAGATGAGTTTGATTATCGCCGACTTCCAAATCTTATTCTACCAAACAAAGTATGCAGAACTGGAAGTTGAAATAGACACATTAGAAAAGGAGCTTGCCAACAAAGATGCAGCAGAAATGGCTAGACAAATGGCCGATACATCAATGAAATATCTAAAGAATCAGTTATTTCATACCTATGGCAATAATCATGACAAGCCCATCTTTACGCTCCCTGATCTAAAAAATAATTGGCGAGAGGTACAAAAAGAATATCCTATCATATTAAGCACTACCTTTTCATCATTAGGCAGTCTGCAACGAGATGCCGTATATGATTATATCATTATGGACGAAGCGTCACAGGTTTCCGTTGAAACCGGAGCTTTAGCCTTGTCATGTGCTAAAAATGCAATCATTGTCGGTGACACCATGCAACTTCCCAATGTAGTCACGGAAGAAAATAAGGAAAAGCTAAACTTTATCGCTAATGCCTGCCTGATTAAGCCGGAATATGATTGTGCCAATATGAGTTTTCTGCAATCCGTCTGCAAAGTTATTCCGAATGTACCACAGACCTTGTTACGGGAACATTATCGATGCCATCCCCGAATCATCAACTTCTGTAATCAGAAATTTTATGGTGGAAATCTTGTCATCATGACACGTGATAAAGGAGAAGAGGATGTCATTTGTGCCATACGGACAGCCAAAGGTAACCACTCCCGCAGCCACATGAATCAACGGGAAATAGATGTTATCAAAGAGGAAGTACTACCGAATCTATCCTATGAAACAGATGAAATTGGCGTTATAGCTCCATATAACAAACAAGTAGATGCAGTAAAATCCGCACTTGAAGAGGATATTGATGTCGCAACAGTCCATAAGTTTCAGGGAAGAGAAAAGGATGCTATCATTATGACCACTGTCGACGATGTCATCACTTCCTTTTCCGACGATCCCAACCTGCTCAATGTTGCTGTTTCGCGGGCTAAGTCACAATTCTACTTAGTTGTATCGGGAAATGAACAACCCAAAGACTGCAATATCAGCGATTTGATCGCTTATATCGAATATAACAATGGCACTGTTTCCACCAGTAAGATTCATTCTATATTCGATTATTTATATGAGCAATATACAGATGCTCGAATTGCCTATTTGAAAAAACACAAGAAAATATCCGAATACGATTCCGAGAATCTTACATTCGCCTTACTCGAGGATATCCTGAAAGAAAATATCAATATGCGTCATTTGAATATCATTTGCCATTTACCACTCTATATGTTGATTCAGGATTATTCTCTATTGAATGAAAAGGAAAGCAAATATGCTGCAAATATAAACACTCATATTGACTTTCTAATTTATAATCGTGTGAGTAAACAACCGATATTGGCTATCGAGACGGATGGTTATACATTCCACAAATCAGGGACAAGTCAGTCGGAACGTGATATTAAAAAGGATCGTATTTTAGAGTTGTACGGAATTCCGTTGGTGAGATTGTCTACTATAGGTAGTAATGAGAAGAAAATTATTGGAGATAAGTTAAGTGAAGTATTAAACTTGCATTAGAATGTTCATTGCAAATCATATTTTTTTTAGAATAGGAGTTTCTGCATATTCCAACAACTAATATTTCTATATTAATACCTATATGTTACTAGAAAAACGTATTCTTTAATATTACCGCCACCCCAAAGTATTATATATGGAGTGGCAGCAGCTTGGTACACTAATTTCCCAAAAGAAATATTTTAATTATTCGAAGCTCTGATTATTTGTTGGTATGATATACGATACACATTGAATTTTACATCAAGACTATTCCCAATATTACTAAAAGCCATACATATTATTCTGATAACTTTCTATACGCTCTAAAAATTAATTCTGCCATTAACACACGACGCTTAGTTAAGAAATCATGATATTCAAGATTCTCAAAATTTTCAGGTAATGCATTTTGGAAACATGTAATTTTATACCCTTCGACACCTAACCTACTCTTATAAGCTAGAACATATTCAGAAGGAGGATTATCTGAAATATCAATATTCGTAGAATAGTCAAGAAATGTATAATTAGCTATTTGGTTCCTTTCACGATCATCTTCAATACCAATTTGGGAAAGATAATTCTTTGGGTATATATGATGAATATCAATAGAAGACTTTCCCCCACTAGCCCCTACGATAAAGTATTTAGATGTTGGTGTATTACTAAATAACATGGGATAACCAAGTACATTAAGCGATGCCACATAGCCATACCATGCTGGCGATTGAGTTGAGGATGTGACAAGGTCATTTGGCAAATTATATTTAAAATAGTCATCAGTAAATTGAGATTTTATTTCATTATCCAAATAGTCTACAAAGTCTCTTGATGTATGAACTTTACGTAAATCTGCAAATTGCTTTTCAACAGCTGATTCAGGAGAGTTTGTATAAAATCCTTTTATCGTAGTCATAAAGAACCATCGTTGCATGATTTTCTTCAACTCCATAGGCTGGACATTATATTCTGTTTTTCCGATAAGATATAACATATATGAAAACACAATTGCATTTTCTGATGAAACCAGCGAACCATTAAGATAACCGGCTTCTGCTACAATATTCATAAACGCATGCCAATGATTAAGATTAACAACCAAAGTTAGCGCTTCTCTAAACTTCAATAAATTATCCGTTCTTATTTCTTCTGCAAATTGCCCGGTCTGAAGATCTTTACCTCTCAAAAGCATATAGGCGTATTTCAATCTTGCACGTTTGAAAGCTATACCTACAGTAGCACGTATCAAGTGCACTGGATTTACTTCAAGAATATGATTATATGAAGTTCCAGCTTCCGGAATACGTGAAGTCCGGCAAAAATCATTTATTTTATCATGAATTTCATTGTCATAGACAGCTAATAACGTTTCTATAAAGTTCTTTTCAGTCAGTTTTTGCCCGCCAGAATTCACACGAACAAAAATATCCGCCACATCTTGTTCAGATGCTGTTGCACTAATTCTTAATGTTGGCAGAAGATAAATATTTAAATTCAAAAGAGCATTAATATTTTCCTCTATAACTATTTCTTCATCATCAGAAAGTCTTGGCAACTCGTTTCTTACACGACTTTCATTAAGTTGACTAATATATGCTTTCCGGAATTTAGTAACATTTAATTGTTCTTCATGGGCAGCAAAGACTTGACTTACAGCACTAATCCATTCCGGATTACGCTCATAAGCTTGAGACCAAACTGCAAATTCTCTTTTCATCATTAAGTAAATCTCCAACTTTACTTGGTATGTTATCAAATAATTCTTTTCCCATAACTGTCACTATTTTACCAAACTCATTAAAGTATCATAACTATCAATTTTACCATACTTAACCCCTGAATTGCTTAACTGCTCAAAAAGTTTCTCTGCACAAGCAATCTTGTTTTTCTCAATTTCCCGCAACTCCATGGAGCTCATTGAACCCTTGGTTTCAGCAATGAAATAGATATGCTTCACTTTATCTTTTTCAAAAGCAATAGCCCAGTCCGGTGAATAATTTCCTACAGGAGTCGGAATGTGGAACCCCTTGGGTAGTTTCGCATATACTGCCACTTCATCAGAAATATCAAGACTTTCTACAAATTTACGTTCATTACTCTTTTCAGCTATACCATCGGTGAATACATAGTCAAGAATACTCTTTTGAGCTTTGAAAGCCTTGTCCATAGAAGTATGCTTTTCCTGTGTAAAGATACTGCTGTCATATTCACCATCCACTTGATTATATGAAATATGCTCCACAATCATAGTTGCTTTCTGTTCAAGGATAAGCCGAGTAACCTTGGTAATAAACTCTTCCGGGTTCGCCTTAAACATATCAAACTTAACCGGACGGATTTTTGTCAGTATTGTCGCTACAGTTTTACGGGTAAGTGTCGTGCCGGATGCTATTTTACCGATAAGATCATACTTCACATGACTAACCACATCTGTAGTCAATCTATCCGTCTGAGACGCCTTCTTTTGAAGCATTTCACCTGAAACGACATCATCTTTCTTTAGTTCATCCTTCTGAACACCTTTCGTTATCACATAAGTCAGTTGAGTGACTTCCAGCTCCCTATTAATAGCTTCCACAGCTTTTTCAATCAACTCATTACTGTCAAATTGAACTTTATAAGCGTATTTGTGGTTGATACGCTTCCACAACTCCTGAAATTCCTTCTTTGCAAAATTATCGTTGAGCGTATTAGGCGGTGTTTGTGGTTTGCTACCATTGCCAATCATATCATCAAGAGCCTTACTATCGAAGATAGATTGCACACGTTTATAAACAGCATCTGTCAATGGTTTCAGCTCATCAGGAAGCTGTTTCAAATTGCCATTCTTCAAGTCTTCACGGAATGTATCTGTCACCTCACCCCCTTTTGTAATATAACCATTCATGCGCAACTGGAATACAATCTCTTGTGCGTCTTCTTTAGAAACAGTATACTTCTTCCCTTCATTGGAAAAGAGAGTCTTGCCAATAAAGAAATCAATATCAGCCTTGGTAGGACGATCGTAGAGGTCTGCCTTTATGTCCTTCTGCAAATCCGCCACAAAAGAAGCATATCCTTCAGAGGCTATAACGGTCAGTTTGTTCACACTATGAACCTCATCTGGCAGTATTTCTGCATCCATGCGGACACCATACTGGTCAACACAAAGTCGCAGACCACGACCAACTTCCTGTCTCTTCTGACTTACACTATTAGATTGACGAAGTGAACAGATTTGAAATACATTCGGGTTATCCCACCCTTCACGTAAGGCAGAATGAGAAAAGATAAAACGAACCGGTTCGTCAAAGCTAAGCAGACGTTCCTTGTTCTTTAAAATCAAATCGTAGGCCGAAATATCGTCTGACTGGTCTGAACCACGTTTTATATCACTATTAACACTTCTCCCTTTCTTATCAATACTGAAATAACCCGCATGAGTTTCATGCGTGAAAATACTTCCTAGATAGGACATGTAATCAGCATCAAACATATTCTGATTGTTATTCAATTCCGCTCTATATTCTTGCTCGAATATTTCACCATAACGTCCAAGCATTTGCTGTCCGTCTTCATCATATTTCCTATAGTTGGCAACTTCATCCAAGAAAAAAAGCGAAAGCGTTTTGATTCCACGTTTAAACAGAGAAGCTTCCTTGCGAAAATGTGCCTTTATAGTTTCCCTGATTTGAATACGTGCTTTGTGATCAGCCGAAATATCCCCATACACATCTTTAATATACATCATTTTTCCGTTGGAAAATGAAACTGTACTGTGACTGCTATCCATGGTATCAATATGTATATCAGAAATAGTATAACCACGATATTGCTCCAATTCATTAGACACGTAAAATAAATCATCTCCGACTCCGAGATTCTTTATCTCTCTCTTAATGTTATTGGCGTGTTTCACTTCTATTTCAAGACGAGCTTTGGGAGCTTCCGTCTTAGACAAAACAATATCTTCCAGATACATGTAACTATCCGTACCTTTAAGATGTTTCAATTCAAAACCTACTACCTCAATCTTCTTCACCAGTTTTTGATTGTAAGCATCCAATGCATCCAACACATAAACAGGATTGTGTGTTTCTTTATGAGTAGCTGAATAATTCAACGTAAAGAGAGGGTTGAAGCGGGCTAAAGCAGTTTGTGTCGCTGCTCCGCCCATCTTTTGTGGTTCATCGAGAATAATGATCGGATGATTAGCGGATATAACATCAATTGGTCGGCGACTGCCAAATTCATCGCGTACGGAGTAGATGATGCGGGCAGCGGCATTTTTCGCCCCCTCTTTCAAAGAAGTATTAAAAGCCTGTGTATTAATAATCATTACAGAGATGTCACCACTTTGAGAAAACGTATCTATTTGATTCAGATTATTACTGTTATAAATAAAATAACGTGCTTTCTTCCCATAGAGCTCCATAAAGTGATCTACCGTTATATCAAAGCTTTTCTTTACACCTTCACGAATAGCGACACTTGGCACAACCACAATAAACTTAGTCCATCCATACAGTTTGTTGAGTTCAAACATACTTTTGATATAAACGTATGTTTTACCTGTACCGGTTTCCATCTCAACATCAAGCTGACAATGCCCAAGCTTGTCTACCACCTCATTTGATAAACGAATATTATTTTCAGTCTGAACCTGATGAATGTTTTTCAATAATTCATCTTTAGTCAAGACTATATCTCCGTTTTTATATCCGGTAGAGTCTTCTTCGAAATGTATATTCTTGACTTCTGTCAGCTTACCATTATCCTTTACATACGTTTTTCCTTTATCCACTACATACTCTGCCAAGCCCTTGTTAGGCTGTCCGTTAAATACCTTCACTACATTTTCGACAGCATCTGTTTGGTATTGTTGTATCTTGAATTTAAGTTTCATCATCTTCCTTTTATTAATTTGTCCACTCCCGATTTCACTTTCCAGTATCCTGCTTTGTCTGAACCTATTCGTTCTATAATGTTTAGCTCTTTTAATTGAGCTATAGCCCTTCTGATTGTTGCCAGACTTACGTTTAAACGTTCACATAATTCAGGCCGAGTTATAGTCGGGGTTTCTTTTAACAATGAGATTAAGTCCTTTTGCAGTAAAGTAAAAGATTTTACAGGGTCATTTACAGGGCTGTCTCTTATACACATCTCCGAGCCCACGAGACC
>ERZ1504199.714-NODE-714-length-11994-cov-3.656504_pt1 | contig 11994 bp, 15 predicted proteins | sample MGYA00574889_ERZ1504199 | MGnify/ENA primary metagenome ERZ1504199 (study PRJEB39906, sample SAMEA3182081) | gut metagenome | biome: human; feature: gut; material: Stool; isolation source: human stools | place: Canada | collected 2012-12-04 ...
ATTTATAAATTTAAAAAACTAAAAATTGGTTTTCATATTTATTATAAAGGACTTAATTGCTTTGTCTGAATCTTGTCATATATTGTATGGGGGTCATTCCCGTTATTTTTTTAAAAGCTGTATAGAAAGGGCTTTTCGAAGCGAAACCACATTTCTTCGGAAGATTTTCCAAAATGCTACAGCCGGCTCTCAACAACTCCTTGGCATATTCCACCCGATACCTGTTCAACAATCCTTTCAGGTTACATTCAAAATACCGATTCACCACATTGGAAAGATAGGTCTGGTTCGTATCAATCATAGCACTCAACTTTTTCAGAGACAATTCTGAATCCAAAAACACCTTCTTTATCTCCAACTGGTAAAGCAGATTCTTGTAGATCAGACTATCTATTTCCCTGTTGCTTCTACCTTTCATGACAAATTCCTCCTCCCAGTGTTTTTCAACAGCTTTGAAGAGCAAATTCTTCTGTCTTTGAGAAGTGGAACTGACCTCCTTACGTTTTAGAAATAGATATTCCATACTGTCTTTGTTTCTTTAAATTTCCTCCGCCACACACCATTGTCAAATGTTGTATACAGATTTGTTTTTCCTGTTTTTATAGGATGAAACGTTATTTTGGTGCAAATATACATACTTTATCGAAACTTTGTGCATTTTTCCTATAAAAAAATATAGAATCTCGTAAAATAATCGTTTTTCAGGTTATTTTCAAGCTGTTATGTGAAGTGGAGTTAAATCGAATACACCTTATTTAATATGAATCGCATTTCATTAGCGGACGACAAGCAGATAAATTTAATGAGTTACATTCCTGTAACAACAAAAAGATCCACCAGCCGTTTAAAGACTGATGGATAAATTAATAACAATACACAAAAACTCCATCAAACTTCATAGCCTGACGGATTGATAAATATAGAAAGGATCTGTACTATATTACCAATATAACATAATCCGATGAATCTCCGAAATCCCTCACCAACAAAAGAAGAGAAGCACCATACATTACGTACAATACTTCCCTGTAATACATATATGAATTCTTACTAATATACCAACTTCACCACCACTTTCTCATAATCCGCATCCACCGACATTCCCCTGATCCGACCAGCATCAGGTTTCCTTGCCGATCCTTGATTTTTTGAGAACAATAGAAGTTGTGGCGTTTTCCCTAGGTATCCCACAATTATATCATCAAAATATTCTCTACGCTGCTATAATCCTGCCTCCCCATTGTAGAGCCATTGCATTCGCTATTCCGGGGAAGGTCTTGCTTCTGAGTTTTCTTCTTTCTTCAGGCGATACACCCGAGAAGAATATATCAGTGAACCATTTAGGGGATTTATTTCCACTCTTTGAAACATAGACCTCACCTTTCCCTACTACATTTGTCGGAACCAGGAAAGGTAAGTTTTTCAACCATAGACAGGTCTTTTTACTAGCTTCATGATCAAACTGCCAAGGCTCTATAATCTGGTCAGGTTTCCTCCATCGGCTACTCATTATACCTACCGGATTTTCAATAGCCAGCTTGTTCACTCCAACCCTTGAAACATCCATAAAGAACTGGACTGCCTCTTCACGGTCTTTTGCTCTGTCGGGGAATTTCGGATGGGGTCTTCTCTGTTCTATAGGAAGGTTCTTATCGTCGGGGTGATAATACCATCTTGCACCCGAGACAGCAAGAAAAGTGCAGGGTGGATGGGCTATGACCAAATCCCAACAACTGTCAAGGAAGTATTTAGTGCCATTCTCTAAAGTTCCTCCACGATTGGCGATTACATCAAACATGTCTCCCTTGAAGTGATACTCCGGATGACCACCGCTACATTCCTGAAGGTCGCAACTGAAAGCATTATGGCCCAGTTTTCTGAAAGCCAGACAAACGGCCTGACTCTCTTCACATGCTACCAATACATTCATAAGGACTAGAAGATTATCTGCATTAAGATACGATCCGAATAGCATCTCAGGCCTATATGCTCCACCTTCTGTCCCATCTCTTCAAACAGCTGGAATTTATAGAACCTGATGAATGCCGTTATATCTGTATAGAAGTTCTTCCCGGCAAAATTAAGTGGAAACAATAAGGGATAGCCTCCGACTTGTTGTGGCTGGAATGCTCCTATTCCCACTCCGCTTATCAAGGCCATGTCAGCGTCAAAAATGATAGGTTGGTTGGGATTATAGTCGAAGTCTCTGACAAAGAACATTCTGATTTCTTTCTCGCTGACTTCCTTGATTCTGAATTGTGCCATTCCAGAGGTGTTCTCATCTAATGTTGCCTGTACTCGTGATTCCATTTCTTTAATGCTCATATTTGTATTGAGCACTTCTCCGTTTGCTATAAAATAGTTTTTCATAATGATTTAGATTTAGTTTTTTGTGATGTGATTGTTAGTGTAATTCCCTGTTCTCTTTTTAGATAAGATATAAGTCCTGCATAAGAATCTACTCTCTTACGACCTCTCGGCATGATTGATAGTGCTTCTTGCAAAGTTAGATCAATGCAGAATCCGGTTTTAAAGGCATCCCCATACTTGCTCTGGAGTAATGCCATGTCTTTTCTGTATTTCTCAGGGATAGGTTGTTTTTGGCTACTGTCTTTTTTCACGATAACACTTGGCTTAGTAGTATTATTTTCCAAGCGATTAGAAACCGAAGGTCTTCGTTCGGCACCTAATATTCTGTTTATAAAATCGGTGAACATAATGATTACGCTATTTATGTTTCAGATATTAGGAAATGAGGCGGCAAGAATCGCGTTTTTAAGGTTAGGACAAAAAATAACGCACTAAGATTTGTTGTGTCCTAGTGCGTTTGATACTTTCGGGTTATTTTCAATTTGGGAAGTTTATAAAGATTTTGGAAATCAATTTTGAATAATACTCTTTCTCATTATTAGGATAATGTAATTCTGCCGTTATAAATACTCCATCCTTCAAGACAGTCTTTAAATAAAATATATCCCCATTTTCCGTATAATCAGATACGACAAACCAGTTATCTTTTAATCTATAATAAACAGGAGATTTGGATCTATATTCGTTATATTTATCCTCAATAGTTTCATTTAAGACATTATGCATTCCATATACAATTAAACAGGTATGACTATCCTTAGAGAATCTACAACCATCCCCATTTTCAGATTCATATATATTGCTAAAAGAAGATGGATATAAGACATTGTAGCCAAAGCGAGAATTATGGTATTTTTTTAGTGTAGTTCTTGTGGAACTACATTGTGATTGTCTTTTTGCAGTTCAAAAGGCATTTCAATACCTTTATAGTTAACAAATGTACCATAGAAAGAATCACTAGTAAATCTTCCTTTGAAATCACCCGTTTGTTCTCCTTTATTATTAAATTCAAGCAACACAACATCACCACTATCTGATACACCACCATATAAATGTAAACAACTATCACTACCGTTCTTATCATAGTAATATTTACCATAGATTTTGTCGCCTTGCATTGATAGCTGCATTGTAATAGGGTATTTGTTATTAATTTGACCTTTCAGATAATAAGTATTTCCATTATAAGACGGTACGATTAATCTTCCTTGTAAGTCGTAATGAATATCAACAAAGGCATATTCACTTGTAGCATTACAATCTATAAATTTAGTCATTACCATTCTATGAGCTATATATCCATCATCATTTTTAGTTATCGCTCTTCCTGAACAAAGCTCTCTAATTTGCCAGTTAGAAGGATTTAGTTCTAATACATACTCTATATGTCCAATACTATTAGCACCATTATTACCAGAAATGAGTAATGTATTATTTTCTTGATTAATCAGTACATCATAATTAATCAACAATACCTCCCCGGCATTATTTGTTGGTAAAGCTTCTGTGTCAAACTGTTTTAGTTCCTTCCTATCCAAGTCATATATTAAAAGGTAGGGAAAGCCATAATCACCTTCACCTTTTAACCTAAAAGTACAATATTGGGATAACTCCGGATATTTATGATCAACTTGTATTTTATCACCATACTTAGTCGTCAGTTCTTGAATAATGGCGTTTGATCTTTGTTCGTATGTATCCGATGTGGATTGCGTGCTATGTTGTTGAGTGGCATCTGTTATACCATTTACTTCCTCTTGTTGAAGCGTTGGTATTACATTTTCATTTTTAGTACATTGCCACACTACAAATACAGCTATAATGATAACTGCAATACCTCCAATAGCAAATCCAATATAAGGCGATTTAGATTGTTCTTCTGCTTTGTTTTCTTCCTGTCGCTTGATAAAACTAGATTGTGGTACCACCAAAGCATAATATTCATTCAATGTTTTATGATAATAGAATTGCTTGATAATTAGTATTAACGGTAAAATCCAAACACTTCGTATAATCAAATCCATCATCAAGTAGATGTCGGTACCCAATAGCCTACCAAACCAAGCTATAGCTTGCAATGTTGCTCCATCACGGATTGTCATTTCATATAAGTCTGTACTGGATTTAGCTATCCAACAACACCCTAATGTTGTTATTATAGACATACCTTCAACAATACGTCTATCCAGTTTCCTTCCAATACTACCTATTGCTACTGTCAGGACAAAAATAACAGTTACTACCATAAAAATAACTGTATGAGTATGTAAGTTTTCTGCTTCACTCATTAAGTAATTGTAATTGGAAGCAGTATTTATTCCAGTATATTCATTGACTAAATCACCAATAGCAGAATATTCTTGAACAAAGTTATTTATATCCTCATCTGTTTGTTTGTAAACAGGTTCTACCTGCAAAGCATAAAGACAAACCAAGTCACAAAGAATAATCTGCCAGAAAGGAAGGGATAATATTCTTCGAGTGAGTTTTTGACTAATGCCAAAACCTAATAGTTTGTGTACGGATGGAATGATTATTGTATAAAACAAGATAATTCCTATAATGAAACTTAGTATAATCATGATATATTGTTAGGAATTTAAGATTTTATTTTTTTGTTCATTAAATTCTTCTTCCGTCAAAATATCTGCATCATAGAGCTTTTTTAAATCTAATAATTGTTCAGTTTGGGATCTCCTGTTGACCTGATTGTGATAGTCGTAATTATTTACAAGAATATCAGGTTGCTGAGAATTTTTAGACTTATTCCGGCTAAGAAGTATAAATACAATAATTATCACTAAAACTATTATAGTAATGGGGATAATAGCAATGAAGAATATATAGTCCATATTATGAATTTAAAATTTTACCTTTTTGTTTGTTAAATTCTTCTTCTGTTAGTACACCTGCATCATAGAGCTTTTTCAAATCTAGAAGTTGGTCAGTCTTAGATTTTTGTGTGCCTTTAGATGTCGTGGTATTAGAGTTGGCTTGAGCATAATTAGTAAAAGTGCTAGAATTTCTATAACTGCTAAGGTTATATTCTGCATCAAAATCCTCTTGGGACTTACATGCAAGGACGATTCCTTCTATGATTGAGATAATACACAGAATCACAGGAATAGCAAATGTCCAACATAATAAGGTCCAAACAATCAAATAACATAACCCTTTTGTTGTGTTACCAAGATAAAAATGATGAATTCCCCATTCACCAAAAACAATAGCTAGTACGGCTGCTGTAGATTTACTTTTCATAATATACCTATACACCTATAAGTCCTCCAAAGTCAGCATTAGATTTAACTATACAAGAAAGGCGTGAGAACTTGTCCTGCTATTCATTGATATTCTGGTATCTGGAAAAACCTTGTAAGAATGAATATGAAGAAACAATACTCACGCCATTAGCTATGTAGAATGATACAGCATTGGCTATACCACATACATGCAAACAGAATGAGCGTTACATTGTCTCTATCCTCTTACAGTGAAATTTTCCAGATTTCGAATATCAGGATAAAGCAAAAAACGCTTTCTATATATCCGACCATTTCTCCGATCAGACACCGCAAAGATAGTATTTTTTGTTCAATGTAACGCTCTTGTTTTGAGTATTATTTCTTCAAATATAAGGAAAACAATACTTTCCTGGGCGGCAAAATTAGAAAATATCATTGAACGGCAGGTTTGTTATATGATGGAATTGTAACCTTTAAGTAGATATTACATTACAACCAAACCATAAAAATAAGTTTAGCATATAACCAAAGACAAAACAAATACAAAAAACAGTTCATAATGACAGTTCTCCCTTTCTTTTATTTTCCTTGTATGCCTATTATTTCAAAATAGAAATCGGTTAGTCGAAGACAGAGGTACAGACGAAGTATGAGTATGGTACATAACCCGAAGGGATGTTATAAAAAAACTACAAAAACGTTATTCTTTAAGCATTTGTACCTCATTTGCACACTTTTTTATAACACTTTGTCTTACAGTTATGTATTACATTCCACTTACGTTCCATACCATCATCTCCGACCAACCCCAAAGAAAGAAAAAAGAGAAACCAAGTATTACCTCAGTTTCTCTTCCTAATTTGACTATAACAGATTGAGTTCTGTTTCTTCTCCGTTCTGATAGCAATAGATGTCTAAATTTTCAGTAGTCATCCATTGGCAACTATTAAGTCTGAATCCATATTTTCCCTCTATTGTAGATAAGAAGGATTCAAAATCATCGTAATTCTCCAATTCCCTTAATTCTTCGTCAGTCAGCTTTATGATATTCAAGCAACCGATACAAAAATCTAAAATCAGTACATACCTTGGTTCCATAATTTTAATCCTCTTTTAAGTTATACCTTTTAATCAGTTTATATACCGTTGATTTTGTGAAAGAACAGCCTTTGGAAGACACAAACCCTTCCTGATTCAGGATATTTGCCATTTCATTATAGCTATGGCTCTCTTTCACTAAAATCCGTAATATAGCAACCGCTCTTTTGTTATTGGGGTTATTGTCAGCCTTATCCTTGCAGGTCTTTATGCTGTTTTGGATAGCCTGATTGTGCTTATCCATCAGGTGTTCAGGATTGCCAAGTTTGAATCCTCTGCTTTTCTTAGCCTGTAATGATGCTTTCGTCCTGGCTGCTATCAGTTCCGCTTCGTATTGGGATATAGCCGAAATAATATGCAGCACCATTTTGTTAGCCTGTGGAAAATCGCAAAAGACTATCTCCACATCACTTTCTAATAGGTTAGATAAGAAAGATACAGACCTTGCCAGTCTATCCAGTTTAGCCACAATTAAAGTTGCACCGTCTTTTCTACATGACGACAACGCTTCCTTAAGTTTGGGTCTCTCTTTTTTCCGACCCGATTCAATTTCAATATATTCAGCAACCGGAGTTTTATCACAAAGGTAATTCTGTATTATCTCCCTCTGTGCCTCAAGTCCCAGTCCTGAATATCCTTGTTTTTGTGTGCTTACCCGGAGATAAGCCACATATTGGTTTTCATCCTTCATTGTCATTCGTTTTTTAACAATAGTTCCACTGACAAGATGCTCGTCTAATCTATGGAACCATTTACATTAATACATAAAAAAGGCTTTCCATGAGATTTCGAGTTCTTATAAAATTCACTCCCTCACAGAAAGCCTATCATCACATTTCCCGATTTTTCAGAGAATCGCCGATACCTTATATATTATATGTATCAGAAACCCTCTTCTCATAGTCATTGGTTTTCTCCACAAGTTCATCTACCACAGAAACAAGCATGTCAAAGTAGATGCCCTCTCTCTTATCCCTGATTTCTCCATCTTCACCAATCAGACAGACTTCAAACAGGTCAGCACCCTCATTCAAAACTATCTGAACTTTTCCGGTATGTTTGAATCCGTTGACTCTGAATTCAAGACCATACTTTATCACTTTTACTGTTTCAATCTCAACTCCCCAAGACATAAGGATTGGGGGATTGCATTTCAAGATGGACCAGATATATTTAGTCAGTTCCAAATCGTAGTTCTTATCTCTTTCCATAATTCAACGTTTTTTCATTCATATCTTCTTCATCCTCAACCCAGAACATCCGATAATCCTCACATATCTTTCTATAATCTTCTAATTTCAAATGTGGAAAATTGGTGGAATACATGTCATAAAGGTCTTCGGGAGTTAAAGTCGGATCATAGTTCAGCATGTCATAAACCTCATCCTCGAACTCATAGGGGCTGAAATATGAATCACTTTGCGTATGGGGATAGATGTCAGTGCAATCCTCTATGATGTGCTCTATAAACATCAAGCTCTTCATCAGGTCTTTCTTCACTGTGATTTCTTCATCAGTGTGAGCATTGTAGTAACCACATGAGACGTTGATACAGGAAACTTCAAGCCCTTTTTCTTTCAAGGCCAGAATATCAGTCATCAATCCGTTCTCCTCCATGTAACCCCATTTCTCAGGTTCTATCGCTTCAATGAACCCGTCTGAGCACAACCCGGAATAACCTATGTTTGTAATCAGATCCGAATTGCCTTTACGGTCAGGCTGGATAACGAATCTCACATCATCGAAGAAAGACATCACCGCCTCAGAACTTCCCTTGCAGCCTGTTTCTTCCTCTCTAAAAAAGACTACTTTCATAGAATTATATTTCTTCAGGCATTCAAGACAGATGAACACTCCATTTTTATCATCGGCTCCCAAATTCTCAAACCTCCTGTTCTTTGGCGAATAACCGAATATGACTTCCCTTGTCTCCACCGCCTTGAAATCCTTTGAATGCTTGCAGTGTGAAACCTGGTCGATATGGCTCACTAAGCAAGAATAAACTTCCGCTTTACCCTTGACTACATACAGGTTCCCGAACTTATCCTTTGACACGGATATATTTCCGGGAAGCTGTCTTATATAGGAACAGAGGAACTTTACCATCTTCTGTTCCTTCCCACTCGGGCTGTAGATACTATACAGCCGCTTCAATAATTGTATATTCATGATTTATCTCTTTTTTAAGTTTATAGCCGTATGGAAGGTTGGTACTTGGATTTATCCTGTCGAACACCTCATTGTCAAACTCCCATGCTTCCTCATTTCTCAATAACCGGCATAATGTATCCGTACCGATGCTTTTATTCTCATAGATACCTTCCGGTTCATTCCAGATATTGATCCGGGTAATGTCGGTGTAATCCTCATACCATTCATCATCATATTCGGAGTAATGCCAGTTCTTCCGCTTGAACTCATTCTCCGCTTTCTCCATACATTCCTTGCAGCAATAATATTCCTCCGTCACTTCCGAACACATGGCATCATCCAAAAGAATGTTTGTTCCACATTCATCACAGCAGACACAGTCGTCCTCGTGGTGATATTCTCCTTTCGATTCTATCCATATAAAATCATCCAGATTGTTCACGTCCACCCAAATCTCCCTTCCGTTCCGGTAACAGGATCTGGTTACTGAACAATGATACTGGTGGTAATCGTCCCATTCCCGATCGTCATCATCGTCGTCAGTATCACCATATAAGTTCAAGTCTGTGGTGTCAAGGTTATATGAAAAGTGTGAGTTTTCGTAGTTATAGGCTTTATTCAGGTTATAATTGTACCATTTGAAAGAATCCTGATAAGAAAGCGTGTCTTCCAGTTCCAGATCACAGTCAATCTCAAACTTTTTATCGGATAATGAATTACCGTCAATATCCACAAATGCGTTCGCCTCATGACAGGATGCACCTACAATCTTATAACCGTCTATATGCTTCCCCTGAATGAGTTTGTCAATCAGTAAACGTTTCAGTACATCATCACCGCCTGAGGAATACTGTCTTTCAAGCAGCCTCCATTTCTTGCCTTCCTGGTCCGTAACGTCAGTAAACAGAATGGATCTGGCTACAATCAAACCTGTTTTATCAGTTATGTAAGCAGCCTTGGCTTTTACAGAATCACGATAGAATGAAGTACGCTCCCTATCCACCATGCATGAACCGAAATCACCCTTGCAACAGTCACTGTCATAGATGCTCCCGAAATCATCGTTGACATGAAGTTCCATCTCAGGTGATTTCCCATGTGTATAAGTACACCATTGCTGGGTGAAAACATCTCCTGCAATCCAATTTACTACACTGGGTGAGAGTAGCTTTCCGATCTCTGTTTCAAGAATAAGCTCCCTCATGAACTTTCCGGCCCTCATCTTGAAGATCCGGTTACGCCCGACATTTATATAGCGGATTGAATTCTTGTCCAGATCCTCACATATACCTTTGGTTTCGTCAGTCTGATATCGGGAGGAATAATAAACCTTTCCTATTAATTCTACTTTATAAGGCAGTTTTTCATCATCCTCTCCTGATTTGATGATGGCTTCAACCACTTTTTTCTCCAGGTCAGCCATATTATATATGTGTAACAAGGTATAATCATCATGCTCCCTGCAATACCTGAGCAATGCAGGATTCTTCAGATGGTTCAGCAGTATCCTGTTCTTTCTTACCACCGTACCGTCATCCCTTTTTTCAAGCCCGAAACAGGCCTTGAATCTTTCGTAACCATAAAAATTATAGTATAACATAATCTTCTGAATTTTAAATTATTAGTAAATAAAAAGGAGAGATACTTCCTTTTTATCGGAAATATCCCTCCCCGGAATATTATCTCGGTATCTCTCAACCGTTTCAGATAAATGGTATCGTCTTGTCTTCCAAAGCTCCGGATTCCATTATCTTTTTACATATCTCATGCGAAGCCTTGTTCCTTAAGTCATATCCATAATCCTCGCTTCCCATGACTCTTATTACTTCAACCATACTTCTGAATAAAGTCTGTTGCAGGGTCCTGTGGAATGTAGTGACTGCAATAGCGAATCTTTTACCATTCCACCCATAATCGTTCAAGGCATGTTCAAGCTCTTTTGCAGCCTTGAATTCTCTGCTGTTTTCCAATTCATGTCTTTCCATTTCTTTGTTTATTGATTTTTAAAGGATTCAACAAAAAAGGGAGAAAGACTATATTTATCCTTCTCCCTTGTGAGTTAATTTATTTTCAGGTCTAACTCAAAAACCAGCTATAGCTCTCAGTATCTTCACCGTTTAAAGCTTTTTGGATACCCACAGCAAAATCAGTGCAGTTCTGATTTCTCTCCAGGAACTTGTCAATATAGGATTGTTTGGCGGCGTCATTGAGTAGCTGCATCAAATCCCAACAAGTAATATTATCCCTGCCACGTAACCCGAAATTAGGGTTTTCTATATAACCTTTCGTAGCCGCATTGACATTGGAATCACCTAAAATCACCTTGGGCAATTCTTTAAGTTGTGAAGCGGGTAAAGCTTGATATAATCTGAGCCTACCAATTATCTGACAGAACTGTTCCTGTGAAATCCTCGTCCTTCCCAGATTTTCAAGTAGCCTGAGATTCTGTTCGGGGTTAAAGTCTTGAAATAGTCTGAGTGCTGAACTGTATATATCTGCATCACTCATCACTTCCAGTCGTCCGGTCAGACCATCGTTCAGTAACATAAGGTTCGAGCAAACTTTCACTCTCCATCCGATAAAGATTTTAAATTTCTCCGGTGATTTTCGGGCGTATAGGTTTTCCTCGTTCAGACTTCTTACACCTCCGATACATAAATGTACTTCTTCTCCGTTCATCATTCTGCTCATAGACCTGATATGAAAACAGAAAGCCATACGTTGATAATAGATAGTCTCGTCCTCAGGTTTAAGTTCCTCTTTCTTTTTGGTTAATGCTCCCGGAACCCTGCCCAGGATTCTATGTGATACCCTGATTTCTGTGTTTCCAAAGCTTTCACCCGTAAAATAGCTCCTTGCAGCCTCCTCGATCCGGTGTATGAATGTCTGGTGGCTGATTGTAAGCTGATTGTCTCCAAAACTGGGTACAATGCAGTTTCTCTCAAGTTCTTCAAGTGTAATACCCGAAGTGTTACTTTCAATAAAATTGGGATGTTCTTCCTGCTCTTCTTCAGATACGATTACAGCATCTTCAATATTCTCGGTATTAATCACATCCATCATTCTTGTCATCATTCCGATTGTTCTTGGAATGACAGTAAGTTCATTCTGTCTCTTATACACATCTGAC
>ERZ1504199.783-NODE-783-length-11146-cov-4.150753_pt1 | contig 11146 bp, 10 predicted proteins | sample MGYA00574889_ERZ1504199 | MGnify/ENA primary metagenome ERZ1504199 (study PRJEB39906, sample SAMEA3182081) | gut metagenome | biome: human; feature: gut; material: Stool; isolation source: human stools | place: Canada | collected 2012-12-04 ...
CATCGTTTTGAAACGGAAGTTTATCAATAAACTTATGTGGCATGTGATTTTTTGGGGAATACAGTTCGCTTTATTATGTCCTGAATTTATCACATTTACCTCTGCATATAACTATATTCGATATATACATCATGTGATTTGTGTCTGTTCAATAGTTGTATTTTTTGTGTTTTTTAGAAAAAATGAATTACTGTGGTTGATTCTGTTGTTCTTTTTCCTGTTTCTATTTGTAACGATGAAGAATGCGGGAAACTTGGGAAATTTTCTTTTGAATTTTGAGAGGTCTTATTCTCTGATATGTTTCTATTGCTTTTTTTATAGGATGAGCAGGCGATTATTCTTTATTGGAACTTCTTTTTTTTGGATGTCATTGATTTTAGTTAATACTATTCTTACCTTTCTTTATCCCAATGGATTGTATTTTTTTAATTCTCAATTTTCAGGTATAGATAAATCGTATTACTTCTTAGGAGTTTATATGCATGTGGGGTTGTGAATTTGTGTATCAGTCTGCTACATCGCTTGTTGGATGTTTCTTTTTTACTATTGGCTATTTGTTTTTTGTATTGCCTAAAGATACACAGGGGAAGATTGTACATTCTATTCATCGGGGATACAATTTTATTTTAGTTGCCATGGCCATCACTGTGTTTATGATCCACTATTTGATAGTTGTGTATCAAATACAAAATAAATTTGCCTATTTAGTGGAAGTCGTTTTAAAAAAGGATTTAACATTTTCTACTCGAACTATAATTTGGAATAGTGCTATTAATATGATTGAAAAATCATTTCTTATAGGTTATGGGGCTGTTGAAAACAATAATAGATATATTGAGATAGGAAGTTCTTCTTTTAATGCTCATAATATTATTCTTCAGATATTACTTATGGGAGGAATCATATTGTTGTTGGTTTGTTTTTTACTTGTTTGGAAGTCAATTAAATCAATGTTGTTTTGTTTGGATTTGAGGGTCAAGAATATAGTGTTTTTGCTATTTGCTGTATTCTTCTTTATGTCCTTGTCAGAAGTGTATACACTAAATTTGATGTTTATTGTTCTATACTTGGGTTTTTTGATAAAAGAAAAAATTCCCTATTGTAAACATCTGGATGCTGAATCTTTTAGTAATAATGCAAGTATCCGATTGAATTTATACTAGTACAACTCTTGCGTTTGTTTTTTATATTAAATAATTAATCTAATGTTTGGTAAAATTAAATTTTTATTTTCTAGAATTTTAAAACAACTGTCTCCTGTATTTTATGTTAAGCAGAAATATTATAGAATATTTGGAACGAGTTTGGATTTAGTAAACCCTCAGGGTTTTAATGAAAAAATATGCTGGCTTGCCTTGTATTGGCAAAAGCCTATAGTAGTTAAATGTGCTGATAAATATGAGCTTAGAGAATATGTTAGCTCTTTAGGTCTCATGGAATTAATGCCTCAGCTATATGGTGTCTATACTGATGTGAAGGGTATAGAGTGGAATCGATTTCCTAAAAAGTTTGTGATTAAATGTACACATGGTTGTAAGTATAATATTGTATGCTTTAATAAAGATGAATTAGATATTCATTCTGCTGATATTTCTTTAAATAAATGGCTTCATTCTGTTTATGGTACCAATACTTATGAGCCTCATTATTCAAAAATGACACCTCGTATTATTGCTGAAGAGTTTATTGAAACTAGTGAAAGAGGACTTCCGGAAGATTATAAGGTATATTGTTTTAATGGAGAGCCAAAGTGTGTGTTGGTTTGCCTTAACAGGGAGTCGGAACTTGTACTTGAATGGTATGATCTTGAATGGAATGTATTTGATATTGGTGCTAAAAGTAATATGCGTAGGGCTAATAAACCTGCTTGTTTGGATCAGATGATAAAATATGCTCGAATATTGTCAAAAGGATTTCCTTTTGTAAGAGTTGATTTCTATGATAGTTTTGGTAAGCCAATTTTAGGGGAAATGACGTTTACACCTATGTATGGAATGGCTAAATATTATTCGAAAGAAGGGAATCTATTATTGGGCAGTATGTTGACTCTTCCAAATAAGTATAAAGGGCATTTTGAGTAATCTTATAAATGGTTGTTTTGAATTTGGAGTATTTGTGATGGAAGGAAAGATAAAAAAGAATCTTGTGTACAATGTATGTTATCAACTATTGGTAATCATATTGCCATTTATAACTGCACCCTATGTGTCAAGAGTTTTAGGGGCATACAATATCGGTATATATTCTTATACACAAGCTCTTGCTAATTATTTTTATCTTTTTGTGATGTTAGGAGTGATCAATTATGGGAATAGAACGATTGCTGCAATAAGAGACGATCGAAATACCTTGGATAAAACATTTTGGGAAATTTATTCTTTTCAGTTACTGGTTGGATTATTTGTTACGGCTTTATATTTTATTTACTGTATTTCTTATGTGAAAGAAAATCGATTGATATATTGTATGCAATTCTTTTATGTTGCATCGGGAATTTTTGATGTTAATTGGCTTTGCTTTGGTTTAGAAAAGTTTAAATTGACTACGATCCGTAGTGTAATTGTCCGATTGGGAATGGTATTTGCGATTTTTTTATTTGTAAAAGATCAGTCTGATTTATCAATTTATACGGGAATCCTTTCTGTTGGAAGCTTATTGGCTGTATTAGCTGTATGGCCATTTGTGTTATCAAATGTAAATTTTAGAAGACCTTCTCTTACTGGCATTGTAAAGCATATTAAACCTAATCTGGTCCTTTTTTTGCCAGTTGTAGCTGTCAGTCTATATAATATAATGGATAAATTGATGTTAGGAAGTTTTAGTACGGAAGAAGAAGTTGGTTTTTATACTTATGCAGAGCGAATAACTCAGATACCTAATACGATAATTTTAGCATTGAATTCTGTTCTTATGCCTAGAATGGCTAATTTATATGCCAAAAACGATACTATTAAGACTAGGAATATGATGGATAATATTATGTTATTTGCAATGTTTATGAGTGTATTGATGGCATTTATATTAGCGAGAATTGCTCCGAATTTTGCTCCTTGGTTTTATGGTGATGAGTTTGCTCGATGTGGATTATTTATAGTGATGCTTTGTCCTATTATAATATTTAAAGGTTGGGCTGGCGTGTTGAGGACACAATATATTATTCCTAAAGGTAAGGATCGAGTTTTTATTACTTCATTGACTATAGGGGCAGTGGTTAATCTAATAATAAATTACTGTTTGATACCAAAATATAGTGGGATCGGTGCTGTAGTTGGTACGTTGTTCGCAGAGTTTGCGGTTTGTTTAGTGCAATTTACTATGATATATAAGGAAATTCCATTTAAGATTTATTTGAAAGATGGGCTTGCTTTTTGTTGTATGGGGCTCGTGATGTATAATGCCGTATTGTATATAGAATATTTAAATGTATCTCCATTCTTTACTATGGTAATACAAATTGTAATTGGAACTATTTTGTTTACTATTTTGGCTGTATTTTATTGTATTAAAGTAAAGGGAATAAATGTAAGGAATAAAATTTTGTATGAATTGAAAAAATAAATGCATAATAGATGAAATCATTTCAAGAGTTAAAAATAGCCGTGGCCGGTACCGGTTACGTTGGTTTATCAATTGCCACTTTGTTATCACAGCATCATGAGGTGGTAGCCATAGACATAGTTCCTGAGAAGGTAGATTTGATCAATAATAAAAAATCACCGATTCAAGATGATTACATAGAAGAGTATTTGGCTAGTCATAAATTGAATTTGAAAGCTACGCTAGATGCGGTGATGGCTTATAAGGACGCTGATTTTGTGGTGATAGCGGCTCCGACAAATTATGATAGCCAGCGAAATTTCTTTGATACGTCCGCTGTTGAGGCTGTGATAGAGCAGGTGCTTCGTTTTAATCCAAATGCTTTTATGGTCATTAAAAGTACGATACCTGTTGGTTATACGATTTCCGTACGTGAGCGTTTTCATACAAAGCGTATTCTTTTTAGTCCGGAGTTCTTGAGAGAGTCTAAGGCTTTGTATGATAATTTGTATCCTAGCCGGATCATCGTGGGTACGGATTTGTCTGATCCGGAATTGGTAGATGCCGCTCATATTTTTGCTGAACTGTTGCAAGAAGGTGCTATAAAAGAAAATATAGATACCTTATTTATGGGGTTGACAGAAGCTGAGGCCGTAAAACTATTCGCAAATACATATCTTGCACTACGTGTTTCTTATTTTAATGAGTTGGATACGTATGCGGAAATGAAGGGGTTGGATACTCAATCGATCATAAATGGTGTGTGTTTGGATCCTCGTATCGGTAATCACTATAATAATCCTTCTTTTGGCTATGGGGGGTATTGTCTGCCGAAAGATACAAAACAATTACTCGCTAATTATGAGGATGTACCCGAAAATTTGATAGAAGCGATTGTGGAGAGTAACCGGACTAGGAAAGACTTTATAGCAGATCAAGTACTTCGTATGGCGGGTTATTATGCTTACGGGGAAGAGAATGAATGGAGTAGTGTACGGGAACATCCTGTTACGATCGGTGTTTATCGATTGACGATGAAGTCTAATTCTGATAATTTTAGACAATCTTCTATTCAAGGAATAATGAAACGAGTGAAAGCAAAAGGGGCTACTGTGATTGTTTATGAACCAGCCTTGTCGGATAATACTACATTCTTTGGGTCAGAAGTTGTTAATGATTTGGATCTCTTTAAAAAACGTAGTGCGGCTATTATAGCCAATCGATATGATGTGGAATTGGATGATGTGAAAAATAAGGTATATACACGAGATGTATATAGAAGGGATTAATCTAAATTAAGGTTAGCGTCCAAAAATGACGTATAGCATCATTCAACAGAAATATAGATCTTTGTTGCTGTAATTAAAACCCAATTAATATGTAGAGCAATAACAATTCTGAAATTTTTTTCCTCCGCTACAAATCCGAAGCGGTCACGAACAAGGATTCCATCCGATCCTTCTGTTTTAGAAATAAGGTACCGTATAACCTGTTTGAAAAATGGTTAAGATGTTTTCATGGGAGATGAGTTGAGATCTGTACATTTAAGGAGGCTGAACACCAACTGTGCCTGTCACATGTCCGGGCTAATATGTTAAAGCGTATGATCAAGGAGGTGAAAAAGAGAGCCTTGGTCTTTACGGACAGTTTGGATTTCTTCTTTAGAAAGGAACGTGATTATAATGAAGAGAATCTTATTCTTGAAGAAAGAGTCTGACGATCACTTACTATGCGATGTAACAGTATGTTACACTTTGGTCGTGACGAAGGTGTAGAAATGGTAGTTGCATATCATGGTGTAATCAGTACTGTGAGGCTGCAAGGGAAGTGCGCATGGGATTTCCTTGGTGAATTTTTCAAAAATATTTTTAATGGTTGTAAGGACTTTGTTAATCTCATACCCCAGAATATAAAGTTGGTATGTACTAACAGTTAAATTCAACGTTTTTAACATAAAATTAGGTAGGTGCTATAAAAGCGCCTATACATTGGTGCATGCTCTAATTTGAGTACCAACAAAGGTATTGCGTGATTGCCATAAATTAATTAGGAAAGTACTATTGGCGGTTTACTTTTGTTTATGTGGAGTCGATTTTTAAGATATCTCCTCTTCTATGTCTTCAACTCCCATGGTGTCAATCATGGGAGTACATATCGCCGATATGCTTATCGGTATAACGCCAAAAAAGAAAGAGGAACTTCCATGGAAGTGTTTGCAAGAAATGAGAACCACAAAGGTGCGATGATGAATGTGTAGATGATAGAATAGACTGTAGAATCGATATAGAATAAAGATATTTGTACCGGTCTTCTTTTTCCCTTCGGGGAGGTAAGGAGGCCGGTTCTGTTTTTATGTATGCCTTGATGATCCGTATATATAATGTGGGATTCGGCCTTCTGCGGTGCAGGGATAAATATTCCCCCTGTGATCGTGGAAATGAAAAATCTTATGAAAGATTTGAAGGGACTGTTGGGCGAGTTTCGGGGTTGGCCTACCGTTGAGTTGTTTAGTGTACGTCTGGCCGGATTGTCGGCGGAAGATAGGGAAAGGCATTTGCTGGGGTTTTGTAAGCTGGCTTTTGGGCATTATGAAGAGTTGCCGATGGGATATCGGAGATTGGTGGATGGTTATTTGGATGGGGAGCGAGGGGAGAACTTGATGGTGTGGTATTTGACAAGGCATACGCCGTGGAAGAATGCCCGTTATGAGTTGCATCGACCGGACTTGTTTTTGCGGATGGCGAAGCTGGTGGAGTTTACGGATCGGGATGGGCGTTTGCCTTATTCTCATTTGGCGGCTTGTTTATGTATGGCGTTTTTCGTCCGGAGTTTATCGGATCCTAATTCGGAGGTCTTGCCGAAATCCTTGGCTAGCCGTTTGAGCGCATTGAATATATTACCAAGTGATATTCTGGAACTGGCGGGGAAGAGGGAAATAACGGATGAGATGTGATTCTTTATTGATAAATGTTAAATGTACGTGGATTGAAGTCGATGAAATTTGGTGTGTTTTTCGTTGATTTGGGAATGTGTGTGTTGGCTGCTACGCCGTTAACTGTTTTGCATCATCTAAGTTAGGCTTTGTGGCTATTATACCTTTGTCATGTGTTCGAAGCATGGTTACATTCATTTATTCATTAAAAACGTATAGTTATGGCATTGAAATTTAAATTGGTAATGAGAAAGAATCTAGGTGAGGATCACGAATCTATTCCTGAAAAGGTATACGCTCAAATGGTGTATGGAGATCTGGTTACTTTCGATGAATTTGCGGAGGAGGTGGCGGATAGCTCTGGTGTAGGTAGCGCTAGCGTGAAGGCGGTTCTGGATCGTATGAATGTGGTGTTGGTCAGTCATTTACAGCATGGCAGGCGTGTCAGTGTAGGTGAGCTGGGGCTTTTCCGCTTTTGTTTCGGATCGTCGGGGGTGCCGGATGAGAAGACGTTTTCGACGAACTTGATTCGGGAGCCGAAAGTACGGTTCTACCCGGGCAAGGCGCTACGGGTAGCCAAGAGCCGGACAAGTTTTGAGAAAACTGCGCTTCCGAATGAAGAAGATGCGGGTGGAAACGGGAGTGATAGTGAAAGTCCGGATGAAATCTAAGAGCTATGAGGCGTTTGACGGTTCAATTAATTGTTGCGATCCTGCTCTCAATGAGCGGGATCACACTTCTCTTCAGCGGATTCTGGATTGATCCGCAAGGATTGATCGATAACAGTGTACTGGTGGCTTTCGGTGAGATCAGTACGTTTGCCGGGGCCCTTTTTGGGGTGGACTACTCTTATAAATTGAAAATTAATAATTGAAAATTATGGAAAGACATGATAAAAGGTTAACAGAGCATTTTTGTTTGGATGAGTTTACTTATAGTGGTATTGCCGTGGACAATGCGATAAATAATCAGCCTCCTCCTTGTGCATGTCTAGCGCTTCAAAATTTGGCAGTTGGTTTATTGGAACCATTACGTCTATTGTATGGGGCACCGATTGCTATATTGAGTGGATATCGGAATGAGAAGGTAAATCGTCTTGCTGGCGGGGTCGTTACCAGCCAACACTTGAAAGGAGAAGCAGCAGATTGCTATGTTGCCGATGGGCCGGAAAAACTGTTGGATGTGTTGCAATGTTCCGGTTTAGTATTTGACCAAGCTATATTATATAGACGAAAACGTTTTTTGCATCTTTCCTTAAAGATAAATGGAAATAACAGGATGCAAGTGTTAGTTTATAACAAATCTTGATACTTCGGTGCGGAAAGAGACTTGCCCATGATCAAGTGCGGAAGGGAAGATCTGTGATTTGGTGGACTGAAAAGGATATGATATATTTGCCTCCTATGATTAAGCTTGAATATCTAAAAAAGATACGTGTTCGTTGGATTATATTGGCGATCCTTCTCATCTCTGTATGGATCGTGATGGGAAATCCCAGATTAGGCGAATGGTATTCCCGTTCGATTTATCCATGGGTATCGGGTATGCTATCTCGTTTCTCCTGCTTGTTCCCTTTTTCCGTAGGGGATTGTTTTATTTATGGTAGCATCGCCGGATTATTAGGGTATCTGTCGTATGCGATTATAAGGAGGCGGAGGATCGGGAGGACAATAAGGCATGTTGTGGAATATCTGGCATGGGTGTATGTCTGGTTCTATATCGCTTGGGGATTGAATTATTTCCGGGAAGATTTTTTCACTCGTACGCAAACCACTTATGTGCCTTTTTCCTCGGAACATTTCCAATCCTTCTTGGATGCCTACACGGATTCCCTGAACGCCTCATGGGTTCCGATAGAGACGATCGATCGGGAGGTCGTGAAAGAGGCGGTGCAGGAAGGGTATCGGGAATTGCCTACTCGTTTCGGGCTTACCACTCCCGGAACCTATCTTCATCCTAAAACGATGCTGTTCTCCCGGTTGATGAGTGGAGTAGGGGTGATGGGATATATGGGGCCGTTTTTCACGGAGTTCAATTTGAACGGCCAGCTCTTGCCCGTGCAATATCCCGCCACTTACGCCCATGAGATGGCTCATGCGCTTAGTATATCCAACGAGGCCGAGGCTAATCTATACAGTTATTTAATATGCACGAGTTCTTCCGTGCCGGAAATCCGGTTCTCAGGTTACTTCTCTTTGCTGCCTTATGTGTTGAGCAACGCATATGTGGCTTTGGATAAGGACTCTTTTGAGGCATGGAAGAAAAGATTACGCCCCGAGATCAAGGACTTGTATAACGAGAAAGTAGCCTATTGGCAATCCCTATACAGCCCGCTGATCGGCGAGGCGCAAGACGTGGTCTATAATCTTTTCCTGAAAGGCAATAAGATACCTGCCGGAACCGCTAATTATTCGGAGGTGATCGCTTTATTGATCGCTTTGGAAGGAGAATGATTTATTCATCATTTAACTTCCTCCAAATAAAGCACTCGGCTCGAGTAATCATTCTGCTTGTGATAATCGACAATGTGATTATAAGGGATTTCCAGTCCGTTCGCCATGAGATATTCCCCGGTGAAAGCTTTACCCTCGAAGGCCAGAGGCTCGTTGTCGATCCGGTTCAGTTCGCAGACTCTGTATTTCTTGTCTGGGGATAATCCGTTCATTTTTACACGGGGTAAATGTTGGTTGACAAAATGCTCGGTCTTCCACCAATAAAATACGGCTTTGTCTTTCTCCGGTGAGGTGTACATCAAGGAAGCTACTCCCAAACGATCGTACGGAGAAACCAGACGGTAGATATCGCCGAATTGCACGACGGGACGGATCGTCTTATAATCGGCGATCGCCTTACGGCAAAGTGTTTTCTCTTCTTCTGTCATATTCTTGGGTTGGATCTCCATGCCCAAACGGCCGCTCATCGCTACGTCGATCCGATATTTCAGGGGAATGACCCGGAATGTTTGATGGTTGGGGGCGGCGCTGATATGTGAGGCCATGGCGATAGCCGGGAAAAAATAAGAAGTGCCCCATTGCATATAGATACGCTGTAAGGCATCGGTATTGTCGCTTACCCAAAACTCATCGAAGTAAGGCATGACCCCGTAATTTGCCCGGCCTCCACCGCTGGCGCAAGCCTGTAGGGTTAAATCCGGGTATTTGGCTCGGATACGCTCACAGACTTTCTTGAATCCTTCGTGATATTCGATATACATATGGCTTTGCTGATCCGAAGGCAGGTATTGGGAGCCATGGTTCAGGATGCTCATATTGGCGTCCCATTTGATATAATCGATCTCCGGGTATGTTGTCATCAAGTTGTCGACGATACCGAATATGAAGTCTTGCACCTCGGGATTGGAGAGATCAAGAACGACCTGTGTACCGCCACGCCCCAGGACGATTTCCCTGTTTGGAGCTTTCAATACCCATTCCGGATGCTTCTCGTACAATTCACTTGTCGTGTTGGCCATTTCCGGTTCGATCCAGATACCGAATTTAATACCATGCTTGTTGGCGTCGGCGATCAGGCCCTCGATGCCTCTTGGTAGTTTTCGGGCATCAACCATCCAATCCCCTAAGGACGAGTTATCTTTATTACGAGGATATTTATCGCCAAACCAGCCGTCGTCCATGACGAACAACTCGCCGCCCATAGACTGGATATCACTCATCATTTGGTCCATACCTTCTTGATTGATATCGAAATATACACCTTCCCAACTGTTTAGTAAGATTTTCCGTGCGGTCGCTCCATTCGCTATCTTATGTTTGCGTGCCCATGCGTGGAAATTTCGGCTGCTTCCGCTTAAGCCGTCCTTACTGTAAGTCAGCGCCAATTCTGGTGTACGGAAACTTTCTTTGGCTTTGAGGGTGTAAGCCGAGTTCTCCTCGTTTATTCCCGCAAAGAAATGGTGATAGTCGCTATCATCCGTATCGAAGAATAATTTGTAGTTACCGCTATAGCATAGGGCGGCGCCAATAACGGAACCGGTGTTTTCCTTTGGTTTTCCGTCTAGGGAGATCATCACTTCGGCGTGGGCGGTATGGGAGTTGCGGATACCATCCTTGTTTTTTATCATCTTGATGCCCGGTCGTAACGGTTCTTGTGCCAATTGAGCCTCGTTTGCCCATGAGCCGTATAAGTGGGAAACCCATACGTCTCCTTTCCGGATCGGCAGATGAGCGGAAGCGAAACGATTGAGGGTGATCGCTTTTTTCTCCTCATGCGTGATCTCTGTCCAAGTCTCGATGATATCAGCGTCCGGATAGGTTCTGTAACAGAGATTCATATAAAAAGGATACACTTTATCTTTTAATCGGATCGTTGTGATATCTGCTATTTGCTCTTTTCGTGTATCTACTTTTATGACTTCCAGTTGAAGGGTCATATTCCCGTCGCCATGGGTAACGGACAATGCGCTTTCGGAGGGACAATTCAAGCCGTAGACCGGATAAGCGGAAAATGTTTTCTGCTCGGTCTCGAGCAAGGTAGCCGCGTCGGAAGTGGATAACTTGTCTCCATAGTAGATGAATCTTACCTCTCCGCCGACAGGTGCGTCTAGCAATAATGAGGTATTCCTCGTGGAAATCAATACGTCTTGTGCCCATAAACTAGTGGTCAATAGGGAGGCGCAACATAAATAACCGAATTTACTCTTAATGTTCATTTTATTAG
>ERZ1504199.798-NODE-798-length-10987-cov-5.543085_pt1 | contig 10987 bp, 10 predicted proteins | sample MGYA00574889_ERZ1504199 | MGnify/ENA primary metagenome ERZ1504199 (study PRJEB39906, sample SAMEA3182081) | gut metagenome | biome: human; feature: gut; material: Stool; isolation source: human stools | place: Canada | collected 2012-12-04 ...
ACTAAAAGTGCATTGCAAATTGCAAGGGCTGCTTATCAGCCCAAACTTCCGAAAGCGCTGAAAGGAACTGTTAAGGCTGCAGAAGGCGCAGCTACTCAGTCTGTTGCTGACCAGGAAGAAATCAAGAAATTGTTCCCCAATACGTACGGAATGCCTTTGATTAAGTTTGAAACTACCGATGAGGTGGTTAACTTCCCCGCAATGAACGTGGGTGTTATCCTTTCCGGTGGACAGGCTCCTGGCGGTCACAATGTGATTTCCGGTATTTTCGACGGTATCAAGAAGCTGAACAAAGACAGCAAATTGTATGGCTTTATTCTGGGTCCTGGCGGCTTGGTTGACCATAATTATATGGAACTGACTGCTGACATCATTGATGAATACCGCAATACGGGTGGTTTTGACATCATCGGTTCGGGCCGTACCAAGCTGGAAAAGGAAGAACAGTTTGAGAAAGGTTATGAAATCCTGAAAGAACTCGGCATCAAGGCATTGGTTATCATCGGTGGCGATGACTCCAACACTAATGCTTGCGTACTGGCTGAATACTATGCTGCCAAGAATTATGGCGTGCAGGTAATAGGTTGCCCCAAGACCATCGACGGTGACTTGAAGAATGATATGATTGAAACTTCTTTCGGTTTCGATACTGCTTGCAAGACTTACTCTGAAGTAATCGGCAACATCCAACGTGACTGTAACTCTGCTCGTAAATACTGGCACTTCATCAAGTTGATGGGACGTTCCGCTTCTCATATCGCTTTGGAATGTGCATTGCAGGTTCAACCCAATATGTGTATCATCTCTGAAGAGGTTGAAGCTAAGGATATGTCTTTGGACGACATCGTGACCAGCATTGCCAAGGTCGTTGCTGAACGTGCAGCCCAGGGTAACAACTTCGGTACGGTTCTTATCCCCGAAGGATTGGTTGAATTCATCCCGGCCATGAAGCGTCTGATTGCTGAGTTGAACGACTTCCTTGCTGCCAATGCAGAAGAGTTTGCTCAAATTAAGAAATCTCACCAACGCGATTATATCATCCGTAAACTCTCTCCGGAGAATGCGGCCATCTACGCAAGCTTGCCCGAAGGCGTGGCTCGCCAGTTGTCTCTGGACCGCGACCCGCACGGAAACGTACAGGTATCTCTGATTGAAACAGAAAAGTTGCTGTCCGAAATGGTTGGCACTAAGCTGGCTCAGTGGAAAGAAGAGGGCAAGTTCGTAGGCAAGTTTGCTGCACAGCACCACTTCTTCGGTTACGAAGGACGTTGCGCTGCTCCGTCTAACTTCGACGCTGACTACTGCTACTCTTTGGGTTATGCAGCATCTGCATTGATTGCTAACGGAAAGACCGGTTACATGTCTTCTGTACGCAACACTACTGCTCCTGCCGAAGAATGGATTGCAGGCGGTGTGCCCATCACTATGATGATGAACATGGAACGTCGCCACGGTGAAATGAAGCCAGTTATCCAGAAGGCTCTGGTGAAGCTGGACGGTGCTCCGTTCAAGGCATTCGCTGCTCAGCGTGACCGTTGGGCTATGGAAACAGACTACGTTTATCCAGGCCCTATCCAGTACTTCGGTCCGACAGAAGTTTGCGACCAGGCTACGAAGACTTTGCAGCTGGAGCAGGCTAAATAAGTTGATGCATCAACAAGTTGACAATAAAACGGAGGGGCGGTTCATTCCGCCCTTTCTTTTCCTTTGCTCATGGCAACCAAGACCTCCACAAATATCCGGCGTAAAACTACTGCCGCCCGTCGTTCTTCCTCTCCGCGGAGCAAGAAGAAAATGCAGCCACGTACCATGCCCGTATGGTTGCGCAATCTTTTGGCGGTCTGTATCATTCTTGTTTTTTCTACCGGCTTTTACTGGTTTTTCATTCGTCCTTATGCTTATCGCTGGAAGCCTTGTTATGGTCAGAAAGGTTACGGTGTATGTATGCCTTGCAACTATGAGGTGCATGGCATAGACATATCCCACTATCAGGGAAAGATAGATTGGGAACTCCTGACACATAATAGAGAAGCCCAATTTCCCATTCACTTTATTTTTCTGAAAGCTACCGAAGGCGGCGATCATGGTGACGATACGTTTACGCAGAACTTCGGCCAGGCGCGTAAATACGGTTTTATCCGTGGTGCCTATCATTATTTTATCCCTAAGACCGATGCCCGCAAGCAAGCCGATTTCTTTATCCGTACCGTGCAGCTGGCAAAGGGAGACCTGCCTCCCGTACTTGATGTGGAGACTACCGGCAAGCAGTCACCGCAGGAACTTAAAACGGCAGTCAAGACTTGGCTGGATAGGGTAGAGGCGCATTACGGCGTAAAGCCTATTCTTTATACTTCCTATAAATTCAAGAAACGCTATCTCAGCGATTCCATTTTCAATGCTTATCCTTATTGGATAGCCCATTATTATGTAGATTCCGTGCGTTATGAGGGCAAGTGGCACTTTTGGCAGCACACGGATGTAGGCACTGTGCCCGGTATTGAAGAAGAGGTGGATTTGAACGTCTTTAATGGTACAATGGAGGAACTTTTGGAGCTTACGTTGAAAACTCCTTGTATAGAACGCTAAAGGTCAACTTTAGCTTCCTGATATTGACCTTTAGCTTTTTAGTATTGACCTTTATTATTTTTGGAATTTCACTGCTGCCCACCGGTTCTTCTCACGATGGTGGACAAAGTGCAGCCCGTTGCGTTCGGCTTCTTCGCGGATGACGGGAATGTCATCTATGTAGAAACCGCTCATCAACAATTCCGCTCCGGGATTCATGCGGGCTATGTAGTGCTTCATATCTGCCAGGAGGATATTGCGGTTGATGTTGGCGATAACCATATCAAAAGGACCTTTGCTTTCCAGAGAGGAGGCATCGCCTTGGGATACGGCAATATTGTCCACTCCATTCAATTCTATATTTTCGAGGGAGTTGCGCACACACCATTCATCTATGTCGATAGCTGTACAAGGGGAGGCTCCACGCATGCGTGCCAGTATGGCAAGGATGGAAGTCCCACAACCCATATCGAGCAATGCTTTGCCTTGCAGGTCACTATCCAGCAGTTCGCCTATGATGAGGCTTGTTGTCTCGTGGTGCCCTGTGCCGAATGCCATTTGCGGATTGATGACGATGTCATATTCTGCTTGTGGGACATCGTTGTGAAAAGTGCTGTGAATGACACAACGGTCTCCGATAACGATGGGCTGGAAGAAGTTCTTCTCCCATTCCTCGTTCCAGTCTTTGTCTTCGGCTTCTACGAAATTATATTCTATCTGTGTATCGGGCAGAGGGAAGTCTGCAAGTGCTTCTTTGAGTAGAGATTCGTTATACAGCTCTTTCTGTATATAGGCAGTGATACCGTCGGTCTGCTCAACAAAACTTTCAAAGCCAGCTTCACCCAAGACTCCGGAAAGTACATCGTTGACTATTTCTGTGCACGGAACAGTGCGGAATGTAAATTCTAAATATTTCATCGGAATATGATTGTTTGTTAAATGCAGAAGAAGATTTTAAAGAACAAATCTATTTCTGCGTATCTTTGTTTTCACACTGCAAAGGTAATGTAAACCGAGGGCAGAATAAAATGAACTTGTTCATTTTTTATGCGGAAGTGCCGCTTGCCTCGTCAAAAGGCGGGGTATTTAGGGAATTCCCTATAAATCTTTGGGGAAAATCTGCTGCATGGGATAAAATCCGGCGTTATCTTTGTGACGTGAAGAAATAGATAAACGTAAAATCCATAAACCAAACTAATATGAAAAAGATTGTTTTTTTATCGCTTTTTGCCTTGTGCCTCCCATGGACACTGGTGGCACAAAGTATAGATGACGACCTTTACTACACTCCTTCCAAGAATAAGGAAGAGAAAAAAGAAGAGGTGAAGCGGGAGAAGAAAGTCGCTGCTCCCGTAGAAGAGATTGTAGTAAAGTCGAATGTACCGACCACTGTCTATTCATCGCCGGGAAGCACTACTGTTGTAGTAAAAGACCGTAAGGGAAACACCCGCGATGTGGACGAATATAACCGCCGTTATGACTCCCGCGACAATGATTTCGTGATGGAGAACGATACCCTTTACATCAATGAAAAAGAAGATGACGGCCTGGACGGCGAATGGGTGAACGGTGAATTTGAAGGTTCGCAGGATGATTACGAGTATGCTACCCGTATCATCCGTTTCCGTAATCCCCGTTATGCCATCAGCATCAGCAGCCCGCTATATTGGGATGTGGTCTATGGCTTGAATTCCTGGGATTGGAACGTGTATACCGACGGATTATATGCATATGCTTTCCCTACATTCACCAACCGCTTGTGGTGGGATTGGCGCTATAACTCTTATGGTTGGGGCGGCTATCCTTACTATGGCTGGGGATGGAACAGCTGGTACGGTCCGAGCTGGAGCTTTGGCTGGGGCGGCTGGTACGGCGGTGGCTGGTGGGGACATCATCATCACCATCACTATCATCCCGGATATTATCCCGGTGGCGGTGGTCATTGGGGAGGTGGCCATTGGGGAAATGCATATACCAATAGACGTTCTTATGGTCCGAGCCGTTCTTCTTATGCCGGAAACAGAGTATCGTCCTCTACTTCCCGCCGTTCTTCTACTGTAAATGGAGGGCAGACAGTACGTCGTAGCAGTACTACTTCCGGTCAAGTGAGACGTAGCAGTACCGGTACGTCAACCCGTCGGGTGGTAGGTACAAGAAGTTCGTCTACAGTTCGTTCAAGTTCTTCTGCAACTCGCTCAAGTGTAAACCGTTCGAGTGCGGCTTCTACCCGCCGTTCCACTTACACCCGTCCAAGCAGTACGCGTAGTAGCTCATATAATAGTAGCGTAGAAGGAGTTCGTAGCAGTCGTTCTTCCGGTGTACGCTCTTCTGTTGGAACTTCCACTCGTAGCAGGACTTCATCGACTTATAACAGAGGTTCAAGCGCCGCACCGGCACGCAGCTACTCCAATGACAACAATCGTAGTAGCAGTCGTTCATATTCTGCTCCAGTACGTTCATCCAGTAGCACCCGTTCTTCTTCCAGCTTCTCTTCAGGCAGTAGCTCACGTTCCAGTTACTCCAGTGGTGGTGGCGGTGGTGCCAGTCGTTCCAGTGGCGGCGGTGGTTCCAGAAGACGGTAAGTATAAGTATGTTTTAATCTAACAAGACTAAGAATTATGAAGAAGATAACCATGATAGCCCTTGCTATGTTTACAGCTGTAGGCGCAGGGGCACAGACAATATATGATGCAACGAATATTGCACAGAAGGAATTGAATGGAACCGCCCGTTTTGTCGGAATGGGCGGAGCTATGGGAGCATTGGGTGGTGATATTTCTACCATAGGAACCAATCCTGCCGGTATCGGTATTTATCGTAGCAATGATGCTATGCTTACCTTTGGCTATTCAATGACGGGCACAGAAAGCAATTATGTTGGTAATAAATTTGAAACGAACAAGAACCGCTGGAGTTTTGATAATGCCGGTTTTGTGATAGCTTCGAAGATAGGCAATCATACTCCTTTGCGGTATGTGAATTTTGGTTTTAATTACCACAAATCAAAGTCATTCTATAAGAATATGACGATGCAGGGGTTGATGGGAAGCATAGATAATCAATATGTATCTCAAGTGCGGAGTATGGCGCAGCAGGCTACGGATGCAGCTTATGCGTTCTATCATCGTCCTCAATATGATTACCCGGATCAAGGAGCTTATTTGGACTATGGTCGCAAGGATATTTATCAACATAATTATGCTGGATGGCTGGGGACTATGGGGTATCAAGGTGCACTTGTTCTTGAGGATATAGAAAGTGAGGACTATAATACTTATCTTCCTTATATTCCTTCCGAAGCGGATGCTTATTTCTTGTCGCGTGAGCGTGGCGGTATTGACCAATATGATTTCAATATTTCCTTCAATATAAATGACCGTTTTTACTTTGGTGTTACTCTGGGTGCTTACGATGTGGATTACAACAAATATTCTCTCTATGATGAAATGTATGCCTACAAATGGGAGGGCGACGGGCAGATTTATGAGGAAGGCTACTCTTTGGAGAGCTTTAACCGTATACACGGTTCGGGTTTCGACTTCAAATTCGGTGCCATCTTCCGGCCGATTGAGGATTCTCCGCTTCGTATAGGTTTGGCTGTGCATACTCCTACTTATTACAAACTGACTTATACTACGGGAGCGTTGCTGACTTCGGATTTGTTTTTACCGAATGAGGCTGGGGATGAAACTCTTACTCGTACCACTGTGGATACTTATTCTGCATTAGGCGGTAGAGATATGGACCGTGATTTTAAGCTGCAAACCCCGTGGGTATTTAATGCAAGTTTGGGCTATACAGTCGGTAATAATCTGGCTTTGGGAGCTGAATATGAATATGAGGACTACTCAAGCATGAAGTTCAAATATCCTGAAGGTGACGAGATGGCATGGGAAACGGGTGAGGCTGACCTCTGTATGAAGGGGGTAAGTACGCTTCGTTTAGGAGCAGAATACAAGCCGATACCTGCTTTCTCTCTGCGTGCCGGTTACAATTACAGTACTGCAGCCTATAAAAAGGATGCTATTAAGGCATTGCCTTCCAATTCTATAAATACAGATACGGATTTTGCCAATAGCAAATCGATGAATACTTTCACTTTAGGTATCGGTTATCGCTTTTCTTCGTTTTATGCGGATTTGGCTTATAAATTCGATACTTATAAATCTGATTTCTATCCGTTTTATAATGATATAAATGGCTTGGTAACACCGCCAACAACGGAAGTTACCAACACTCGCAGTAAAGTGCTATTTACATTGGGCATGCGTTTTTAGAAGAACAATTTTCATTGCAGATAACCTTTCATTGTCAATACCTTAGGGTATAAAAGAACTCCCCGGAATGTACAAATACATTTCGGGGAGTCTTGTGTTATAGGGGAGGGATTACAGATACCATGCCACGCCAAATGAATAGGGAGATACTTCCGGTCCCTTGTCTTTCTGGAATAATCCGTATGTGGAGTAGCGCAGGTAAATGCCGATATTACCATAACCGGCTTGTGCCAGCAGGTTTATGCCGACGGGCTGCACATACATACCTTTGCCTACGGTTTTCTTCTTGCCTCCGTTGATGTGTGAGAATGACTTCACGCTGTGACGTATCTCAAATTCGGGACCGGCATTGAAGAACACTTTGTTTCTTCCCACTCTTTGCTGCCATTCCATCAATACGGGTACACGGAAGAAGAAATGGCGCAGACGGCTTTTATTGTAACTGGTGTCTTCGTTGCCTGCGGTGAAGATGCTGGTTCCGTTTTCCTTCAGCAAGGCATAGTTACCGTCGATATTGAAAGAACGGTATCCCCAGCTGACTCCCAGGTTGATTCCCCAATGCGGGTTCTTCTTGAAGTTGTGATATACGGAGAGGATGTTGAAGCCGAATTCCCATGACTTGGATAAGTCGAGTCCCATCTTGTCGCTTGCTCCGAAGGAAAGGAAGTCGTTAGCCAGCCGGCTGTAGCCAATATACAGACCGGAACAGTGCGGTTCGTAAGCATTGTATCTTCTCTTTTTGGGGATGAATGGCAGGGCGTCGAGGAAAGTGCGCTTGTCTGCATCCACTTTCTCGAGATAGACTCCTTCATAAATTTGTACTTCTTTCTTTTCTCCGTCTTCCAACTGCTCTTCGTACACCTTGATGCGCATGTCTCCTTTTCCTTTCCGGATGATGATGGAGTCGCCTTGTGTCTGTACTGTAGCTTTCTGTTCAGGGTCAGTCTGTTGTTGTGCTGCCATGCGGCCGGCCGGCACAGCAAGCAGGCAGGCCAAAATCATAATTCTGGTTTTCATATCGTATATTGTTTTTAGTGTTATTCCGATTTGTAAAGCATATCCATCATTTCCTTTTCACTGAGCAGACCCTCTATGTAAATCAAAGTGCCCATGGAGTCTTTTCCTATCTTGAAAATGATGTAGCGGTTCAGCTTCTTTCCATTGCGTTCCACCTCTTTCAGTTGGTAATAAGCGCTGCGCAGCACACCGCTTTCCATTACCTCCTGCGCCTTCTTTGCGTTATCTTGCTTGTCGTGTACAATGGCCTGCTGAATTTCCCGGCGATAGGGGGATACATTCTTGAACACAAGGCTCTTGTAGGTAGTCATGCGGTAAGATTTCAGGATACTGCCGTTCAGTTCTACCCTGGTCACGTCCTTTTGCTCGCCATACTTGCTGAATAGGTCGGCTATTTGCAGTCTCTCTTGTGCATGTACAAAGGCTGGCAGGCAAATCAGCAGGGAAAAGAGGCACAGACTACGTATGCAAATCAGTATAGATGTTTTCATAACCTTGTTATATTAGTGTTGAAACAGTAAGTTGCTTAAATCTTCATCCGTGAAGCTGGCGTTCTGCAGGGCTTCTAGTGCTTTGGCTTCCACCAGTTTCTCGTCTGTATACCGCTGGCCGTCGATGACGACATAATTTTCGGGAACACCGGAAAGCGGAAATATAATCTTAGCTACCCCGAGAAGCAGGAGCAATCCGGCGGCAATGCCGCTGACAGCATAGAATGTGCGATAGAGACGGAAAGGCTTCCGCTGTGCGGGTACTTCCTTTGCCGATTCTGTTGTTACGGATTTTTCCTCTGTCGGTTCTGCCATTGAAGTTGCTTCCCGGTTCAGATAAGCGAATAGGGGGCGGTACGTTTGCAGGTGCTCCGGCACTTCCTCTTCGGTAAAGAAACGGCGCAGTTCACGCTCTTCTTCGCAGGAAGTTTCCCCTTCGAAATATTTATCCAGCAGTTCATCTATCTTCATGGCTCATTTCTCCTTTCTTTTCTTTCTTGTATGGTTCGCAGGTAAACGTCTCTCACTTTCTTCCGGGCTCTTGACAGATTGCTGCGGATGGCTTCCGGTCCGCATCCCGTGATTTCGGCGATTTCGTCCGTTTCGTATCCTTCGATGTCCTTCATCCGCATGATGGTGCGTTGAAGATTGGGCAGCGAGTCGATGATTTCGTGCATCAGGTGGATTTCATCTTTGATTTCCAACAGCCGTTCCGGTGTTCCGGTGGGGGATGCCGCCTGCACAATGTCGAGAGATAGGGTGTCGTTGCGTTTGCAGCGCCACATATCTATACAGATGTTGTGCGTCAACGTCATGGCAAATGCTTCGATGCTCCGGTATTGCTCCAGTTCAAGCCTTTTGTTCCATAGCTTGAGCAGTACCTCCTGGACGGCATCTTCTGCATCCTCCGGTTCGTCGGTCAACTTCCGTGCATAGTTCAACAGCTTGGCACGGAGTGGAAGAACGGTTATTTTGAATTCTTTGAGTTCCATTTACACAGATAAGACGAATGGGAAATACAAACGTGACATTGTAACGTGAAAAAAGTTGGAATAAAAAAAGGGACTTACTAACATTAGCAGTCCCTTTTCTTCACATTACTATAAAAGTATAGGATTATTTCTTGAAATAGCGGTTGTACAGACCTTCGAAACCTTTACCGTGACGGGCTTCGTCCTTAGCCATTTCGTGAACGGTGTCATGGATAGCGTCGAGGTTCAATGCTTTGGCACGGGTAGCGATACGCTTCTTGTCTTCGCATGCACCTGATTCTGCGTTCATTCTCTTTTCGAGGTTTGTCTTGGTGTCCCATACGCAGTCACCCAGCAGTTCAGCGAATTTAGCAGCGTGTTCTGCTTCTTCCCAAGCGTAACGCTTGAAAGCTTCTGCAACTTCAGGATAGCCTTCACGGTCTGCCTGGCGGCTCATTGCCAAGTACATACCAACTTCTGTACATTCGCCCATGAAGTGGTTGTTCAGGTCTTTAATCATTTCGTCGTCGCAACCTTTGGCTACGCCGATTACGTGTTCGTCGGCAAATACCAGCGGGCCGTCAGCTGTTGCTTCTTCAACTTCTACGAACTTGCTTGCGGGAGCTTTACACAATGGGCACTTTTCGGGAGCTGCATCTCCTTCGTATACGTAACCGCATACAGTACATCTAAATTTTTTCATTTTCTCTCAGATTTTAATTAGTTGAATTAGTTATTCTTTGTTGTTCTTAAACGTTCTTCTTCTATGCAATGTTTACAGATTCCTTTATAATAGTAGTGGATTTCCTGCACATCGTGCCCGTCCATATCCATGTCGACCACTTTCTTGATGTTGTTATTGCACATCAAGTCATAAATCTTTCCGCAACGCTTGCACAAGAAATGACCGTGCGGGCTGGTATCGGCATCATAACATGTGTTACGCTCGTCGATAGTCAGGGTTTGTGCGGCACCTTGCTCGCTCAGTAGTTTCAAGGTATTGTATACCGTTGTTTTAGACAGTGTCGGTATGGAGGGAGACAGTGCCGTATAGATTTCATCCACCGTGGGATGCGTACGATGCTCTATCAAGTAATTCATGATGGCTATGCGCTGTACTGAAGGCTTGATATTATGATTCTGCAATCGTTTTACTACATCCATATAATCTAAAGTTTCAAACTTGTAATTATTACATTTTTAATTCACTTGCAAAGATAGGAAGTTCCTATAATTCTCCAAAAGATTTTGGAAAATTTTTAGTTGCGGTCATTAAAATTGTTTATATATGTTCCTCTTCTTGTAGGCAGGTTGCCGTATTTTTGCCATAAAAGCGAAGGCAGGATGCACCCGGCTTCAGTCGGTTTCTCGTGCCGATATAGAGAAAACGTTTTTCTCTTATCTCTCTTAATCAGAATTTTGCCGTATCTTTGCACCGAATAAATAATATAGCATCCTTATGAATTACGGATATGTAAAAGTAGCGGCGGCTGTGCCCCGTGTCAAGGTGGCTGACTGTAAGTTCAATGCCTCAGAGATTGAAAAAGAGATTATTATAGCCGACGGGAAAGGTGTGCAAATCATTGCTTTCCCCGAGTTGTGCATTACCGGATATACCCTGTCTCTTATACACATCTCCGAGCCCACGAGACCGTACTAGATCTCG
>ERZ1504199.811-NODE-811-length-10895-cov-4.997417_pt1 | contig 10895 bp, 10 predicted proteins | sample MGYA00574889_ERZ1504199 | MGnify/ENA primary metagenome ERZ1504199 (study PRJEB39906, sample SAMEA3182081) | gut metagenome | biome: human; feature: gut; material: Stool; isolation source: human stools | place: Canada | collected 2012-12-04 ...
ATAGTCAGTGAATTATATTAGTAACTGTGGTTACTGTAACCACGGTTACAAAGATATTTATTCTTAGGGGAACGGCAAACTTTTTCTTTCTTTTTATAAATTCTTTACCCTTCCCAATTAAAAATTTTATGATCGTTTCTATTGATTTATACCAATTTTATTGTCAAACTGTCAGGGTGATATTCAAGTATATGAATATCAATACTATATCACCTGACAATAGATGCTGATAATAGGCTGACAATAAAATATATCTACTTTTACTGTCAGCCTTATTTTTATCTCTTATGATCCTTTTATGACTTGATAAATAATAGCTTTAGAAGCATGTTCTGAAGTAACGTCGCATTTTAGTAACAGCCTCCCAAAGTGATATCTACCTATATAGTTCCATTAACGTGCCTATGTAGTTGCCCTAGAGTGCCAGTATAGTTCTACTAAAGTACCGCTATCTTTACTTTGTCACGGCCGTGGTAACTTCTTCCCACAGCCGTGACGAGTTCCTACCACGGCTGTGGAAAGATCTCGTCACAGCCGTGGAGAGTTAACAATACTGATGCTTTAATGGAACAATACCTACTTGTTAAGTGAAAGATACCGGCTATATAACATTCATTTAATAGGGGGATTCATTTTAAAAAGCTGCTTTCTATGTGGATGGTATGGTTACTGCAGGCGATGATGTCCTTCAGGTGCTTATAAAATGGAACAGGCTGACAATAAAAGTTCTGATTTTTTATTGTCAGCCTATTGTCATGGCTTATTGTCAGCATGTAAACCGGTGATAATCATTATACTATCGGGAAAAACTTTGGTTGACAATAAGAATCATCAAATTTATATGTAATCTTCTTCTGTCCTGTCAAAGTTCGTCCTGTAAAGGATAAGTAGCAGTTGACAACTAAAGAAAATAGTAGCTACAGTTGGAAAGAAAAAGAAGTCTTGCTTAATATATTAAGCATGTTTTTGCTATATTTGTGCAATATAAAGAGCATATTTTATGGAAAAACGAATAATAAAGGCAATTATAGCCGAGCGTCAGCAAGAAATTAGTAAGATTCAGCTGGTTGAAAGACCGATATCATTACTTGGGATGAAGAAAGGACAATTTCAGGGAATGAGTTGGATATAGAAGTCGTGCCGGTTTGGAAATGGCTGTTGCGATATTGCTGACATTGAAAGGTGCTAAAACCGATTTATGCAACTTTGTTGCATAAATCATTTGCTACCTTTGCATCAACTAAATGATGAATGTTATGGGACATTGTAGTTGTGGCGCTCACTCATGCGCAGCAGAAAAAAAGGTTGATGTAAAGGTTTCGGTATTCCATGAATATGGGAAAGTGATATTCTCTCTCCTGCTGCTGGCAGGTGGAATAATAATGAATGCTCTCGATTTAGCATTCTTCCGTGAAGGATATGTTTCTTTGATATGGTATATCGTAGCCTATCTTCCGGTAGGGATTCCGGTGATGAAAGAAGCCTGGGAAAGTATCAGGGAAAAAGACTATTTCAGTGAGTTTACTCTAATGGTTATTGCTACTCTGGGGGCTTTCTATATTGGCGAATATCCGGAAGGAGTGGCCGTGATGTTATTTTATACAGTAGGAGAACTGTTTCAGGATAAAGCGGTAGATAAGGCCAAACGTAATATCGGAGCCTTATTGGATGTAAGACCCGAGAAAGCACTGGTACTTAGAGAGGGTAATCTTGTTCTTGAAAGTCCTAAAAAGATAAAAGTCGGTGAAATCATAGAAATAAAGGCAGGTGAGCGAGTACCACTCGATGGAACCATGCAGAATGAGGTTGCCGCTTTTAATACAGCTGCATTAACGGGCGAAAGCGCGCCTCGTAATATTCGGAAAGGGGAGGAAGTGCTTGCCGGAATGATTGTAACCGACAAGGTAATCCGACTTGAAGTGACGAGACCTTTTGACAAGAGCGCACTCGCCCGAATATTGGAACTTGTTCAGAATGCCGCCGAACGTAAAGCTCCGGCAGAATTGTTTATTCGCAAGTTTGCCCGTGTTTACACACCGATTGTTATCATACTGGCCGTATTAATTGTATTGTCTCCATTGGTCTATTCACTTATCAATCCTGCATTTGTATTCACATTTAATGATTGGTTATACAGAGCTTTGGTCTTTTTGGTGATTTCATGTCCATGCGCATTGGTGGTTAGTATTCCATTAGGCTATTTTGGTGGTATCGGAGCGGCATCCCGATTGGGTATTTTATTCAAAGGCGGTAATTATCTGGATGCTATCACCAAAATCAATACGGTGGTATTCGATAAAACAGGAACCCTGACAAAAGGAACCTTTGATGTGCAGGCTTGTAAAAGTGCAGGCGATATTTCGGAAGAAGAATTAGTGAAACTGATTGCTTCGGTAGAAAGTGATAGCACACATCCGATTGCCAAGGCTGTTGTAAACTACGCAAAAGAACAAAACATAGAACGCGTAACCGTTACCGATACGAAAGAATATGCCGGCTTCGGATTGGAAGCAACGGTAGGCGGAATACCGGTTCTGGTTGGTAATTGCCGGTTACTGTCCAAGTTTGATATATCCTTTCCGCAAGAATTGTTGAAGATAACAGATACCATTGTAGTCTGTGCTGTTGGAAACCGTTATGCCGGTTATCTGTTGTTGGCTGATGCCTTGAAAGAAGACGCAAAGGTAGCTATTGATCGCTTAAAAGCTTTAAATATTGAAAACATACAGATATTATCCGGTGATAAACAGAGTATTGTTACTAACTTTGCGGAGAAGCTCGGCATATCGAAAGCCTATGGCGACTTGCTGCCGGAAGGGAAAGTGAAACACCTAGAAGAATTGCGTCAGGATGAGGCAAACCGGATTGCATTTGTCGGCGATGGAATGAATGACGCACCGGTGCTTGCTTTGAGTCATGTCGGTATTGCTATGGGAGGATTGGGCAGTGATGCAGCCATTGAAACAGCCGATGTCGTGATACAGACAGATCAGCCGTCGAAAGTAGCCGAAGCTATCAAAGTAGGAAAGTTGACACGAAGAATCATTTGGCAGAATGTATCACTGGCATTTGGAGTGAAATTGCTTGTATTGATTTTGGGAGCCGGTGGAATCGCTACTCTTTGGGAAGCTGTCTTCGCAGACGTAGGCGTTGCGTTGCTTGCTATTATGAACGCCGTCAGAATACAGAAAATGATAAAATAGGAGAAAGATGGAAGAAGATATTTATTTGGATAAGCTGGTCAGAAGAGACATTAAGCCAACTGCAATAAGGCTCTTGGTGATAAAAGAGATGATGCAGGCAGAGCGTGCAGTGTCATTGCTTGACCTCGAAACATTGCTCGACACAGTTGATAAATCGACCATATCCCGTACCATCGCTCTCTTCTTGTCTCATCACCTCATACATAGCATAGACGATGGAAGCGGCTCGTTGAAGTATGCCGTTTGCGACAACTCTTGCAATTGTGTGGTACAGGATTTACATTCGCATTTTTATTGTGAGAAATGTCATCGTACATTCTGCCTGGAAGGTACCCATATCCCGGTGATTGATTTGCCTGAAGGATTTACTTTGCATAGCATTAATTATGTCCTTAAAGGGATTTGTCAGGAATGTTCTTCCGTGGGAATGACATTGGCAATGAAATAAAAAAGGCCGAAACCCGGAACGATAAAAAGATCGTCAGGTTTCGGCCTTCTGCTTTCGCTAATATTGTTTGATTAGTCAATATTGGGATTCAAAGCATGCCAGTCCTTGATGGCTGGGATGATTCCCATTTCAATCACTTCGTCACGAAGTTTACATAAGTGTTCGTAGCTCTTTTCTAATTCTTCCTGTTCGGCAGGAGTTCCGGCTATTTCTTTATAAGTAACGCTGTCTTTAGTAATTGAAGTTTCCATCGCCATCATGATATGGTCGAATTTGCCATTGGAAACATACGTTCCGGCAGGCCAGCGGAATGGCTGTCCGCCCATAGCAGCAGCAATCATTTCGATAGACAGATAAGCCGGGCTTTGGAAAGAAGAACGGCCGCGCAGGTCGATGATATGTTTTCCACCCTGGATGACACGTACTTTCAGTGCTTCCCATTCCGTCAACGGAAGGCGGGTAGTACCGATGAAATCGGTCAGGGGTTCTCCTTTTATTTTGGTGGTAGATGCAAATACAGCCATTTGTTCTCCATGACCGCCATACGTACGACAATTCTGAATGTCGGAAGCGGGGATATGGAAGTATTTCACCAGTTCGTTTTGCAGGCGGGTGCTATCCAACGCAGCCAATGTAGAAACTTGTGAAGGTTTCAAACCTGAATACAACAAAGTAATCAAGCCGGTGATGTCTGCAGGATTAAAGATGACAACGATATGTTTTACGTTCGGGCAATATTGACGAACGTCTTTTCCGAATTGAGCGGCAATCTCTGCATTTCCTTTCAACAGATCTTCGCGGGTCATACCTGCCTTACGGGCTGCTCCACCGGAAGAAACAATATAAGAAGCTCCGGTCAGCGCTTCTTTGATGTCGGAAGTATAGGTAAGGTTGACACCTTCAAAACCGCAATGATACAGTTCTTCAGCTACTCCTTCCAAAGCTGGTGCGAATGGATCATAGAGACAAATATTCGGAGTGAGTTTCATCATCATGGCTGTTTGTGCCATGTTGGAGCCGATCATTCCGGCAGCTCCCACAATCGTAAGTTTCTCGTTGGTTAGAAATTCCATAATTTTATATGTTTAAAAAGGTGAATAATTTACTCTTTCTTTTTGTCGCTACAAAGTTAACATATTAGAACGCAGATTGTTCATTGCAAATAGTTTTTCTCGATAACGAAAAGTTATAGCTGACAGATTGAGGGATCTATTCAAAATAGATTATCTTTGCTGCTTATATAATATAATAGATAAGAATATGAGCATCGAATTAGGAAAGTTCAACCAGCTTGAAGTCGTGAAGGAAGTCGATTTCGGCGTATATCTCGATGGTGGGGAAGAAGGTGAGATTTTGTTGCCTACCCGCTATGTGCCCGAGGATTGTAAGATAGGAGATTTTTTGAATGTGTTTCTTTACCTGGATATGGATGAGAGGCTGATTGCTACGACACTGACCCCGTTAGTGCAGGTCGGACAGTTTGCTTGTCTGGAAGTCTCCTGGGTAAATCAATACGGAGCTTTCCTGAACTGGGGATTGATGAAAGACCTATTTGTGCCGTTCCGTGAGCAGAAGATGAAAATGCAGGTTGGACGGAAATACGTGGTTCATGCACATGTGGATGAAGAGAGTTACCGTATTGTGGCTTCAGCAAAAGTGGAACGTTATCTGTCGAAAGAAAAGCCGGAATATGCTCCGGGAGCAGAGGTGAATATTCTTATCTGGCAGAAGACGGACTTAGGCTTTAAGGCAATTATAGATGATATGTATAGCGGTTTGTTGTATGAAAATGAAATATTCTGTCCGTTGGAGACAGGGATGGAAATGAAAGCTTTTGTGAAACAGGTGCGTGAAGATGGTAAAGTAGATTTGATTCTTCAGAAACCCGGTTTTGAAAAGATTGACGATTTTTCGAAAACGCTGCTAGACTATATCAAAGAGCACGGGGGACGAATTAACTTGAATGATAAAAGTCCTGCGGAAGATATCTACGATACGTTTGGTGTCAGCAAGAAAACCTTTAAGAAAGGAGTGGGCGACTTGTATAAGAAACGTCTGATTACCTTGCACGAGGATGGCATTGTTTTGGCGGATTCCTAAACAGAATAGGGATTTCCCTACATACGAATAGAGAGAATCATTGGGGTGGGGAGTTTCCTCACCCTATTTTTGTGGTATCAGATTAAAGATATAAATAATAAAAACGAGATAAGTTATGCGTAAGATTATAATAAGTTTCTGCATCCTGTTCGCTGCCCTTTCCTTACAAGCGCAGTCTGTTAACGGAATCCGTATCGACGGTGGGAACACTCCGATACTTGTTTACTTGGGAGGAAACCAAATCAGTTTGCCTACTACTACCTGCTTTATAGCCAATTTGAATCCCGGACATTATACTGTTGAAGTATATGCCACCCGCTTTACCCGTCCGGGAGAGCGAGTATGGAAAGGAGAAAAATTGTATAAAGACTATGTTTATTTCGATGGTAGGGGAGTGAAAGAGATATGGGTAGACGGACGTGATAACATGCATCCGGAAAGACCCGACCGCCCCGGACAGGGGGGACATCGTCCGGGACAAGGAGAACACCGCCCGGGATATGGTTACAACAGGGTCATGAACGATCAGCTCTTTCAAACGTTTTATAATGAGATGAAGAAGGAGCCTTTTAAAGATGATCGTATAAAGTTGCTTAATGCTGCATTGGCCGGTTCTGATTTTACATCTGCCCAATGTCTCCAACTGACCAAACTTTATACATTTGACGATGACCGGATGGAAATTATGAAGATAATGTATCCCCGCATTGTAGATAAAGAAGCTTTCTTTACAGTGATTAATACCCTGACATTTACTTCCAGCAAGGACAAGATGAATGATTTTGTGATAGGGTATGGTCGGCGTTGATACTATTAACTGTACGGTTATAGAGATATGTTACGCATGTTTATTGAGGAATATTATCGGAATAATAAATGATAGGAGATTGAATTATGAAACGAATACTTTTTTTACTCTTTGCGGTCGGTCTGACTGCCAATATGACCGTAATGGCTGGAATGAGCACCAGCAAGGTACGTAAGGAGACACGTTTTCTTACCGATAAGATGGCGTATGAATTGAGTTTGAGTACACAGCAATATAATGATGCGTATGAGATTAATTACGACTTTATTTATTCTGTCCGTAATATAATGGATTACGTAGCACGTGGTTACGAATGGGCATTGGATGATTATTATGAAGCTTTGGATATCCGTAACGACGATCTTCGCTGGGTATTGAGTGATGCGCAGTATCGTCGGTTTCTCGGTGCCGAGTATTTCTATCGGCCGATTTATGTAACCGGAGGGAAATGGAGTTTCAGGGTTTACATCAATTACCCGAACCGTAGCTTGTTCTATTTTGGTGTGCCTTATCATTACCGTACTTATTGTGGAGCGCATTATCGTCCACACTTTCACCATACAAGCTACTATCGGGGAAGATATACTAATTTCAACCATTACTCTGCACCGCACCGGGTGAGAGATCAGAGAGTATATCACTCTTATCGTCGTTCGGACTTTGGTTCTGTCCGGTTCCGTCCGAATACTTCCACTCGTCCGCATAATGCACCGACACGTCCGGGTAATTCTTCCCGTCCGGGTTCATCAACAACACGTCCCGGAACGTCTCGTCCAAGCACATCTACTCGTCCTGATACGTCTCGTCCCGGAACGACAACGCGACCTGGTACGTCGACTCGTCCCCGTCCGGAAACAAGTTCCGGTTCTTCAAGCTCTAATCGCAGACCGACAAGCGGAAGTTCGACAAGTAGCGGTTCCAACCGTGAAAGTGGAAAGACAAGTCGCAGCTCAAGGGAAAGTTCAAGTAGGCGAAACGATAGTAGTGGTTCCTATAATAGAAATAACAGTTCTGATAGAAACAATAGTTCTTCCAGTCGTGGTAGCTCCGGTCGTGGCAGTTCTAGTTCCAATCGTGGCAGTTCTAGCTCCAGTCGTAGTTCTTCCAGTCGCAGTAGTGAAAATACTACCAGCCGTAGCAGTAGTACTACCTCTAGCCGTAGTAGCGGTAGTTCGAGTTCTACTCGAAGCAGCGGTAGCTCTACCCGGAGCAATGTTTCCAGCGGACAAACAGAAAGACGCTCTTCTTCCGGAAGCACGAGAGGTAATAGCACTCAAAGCTCTTCCCGTTCTTCTGAAAGAAACAGCAGTTCAAGAAGATAACCTATTCCTTTATTATTTATATCAATCTCATTGCTCCTCAGCGGTAGGAGAACTAGACTTCGGTTTTTCACCGGCTAGACTATTCCGGGCGTCGCCCGTAACTTGGATGTCGGGGCGGATACTATCCGCCTCGATTTCACTTATTACTCCTTGCTGTGCAAGACGTTTTGCAATCAGCTTGTAGTAACCTTCCATATTCTCCTTTAATTGTCCGCCTTCTGCAAAAGAACTGCGGAAATGCTTGGGTTTCGGGATAATGGAAGCCAGGAAAATACTTTCTTCCGTGGTCAGTTGCGAAGGGCGTTTCTTGAAATAATAAGTAGACGCTTCCTGAATACCATAAACGAGCGGTCCCCATTCTACAATATTCAGATATACTTCGTACATACGTTCTTTGGAAGTTAGTCTTTCATTCTCTATCAGCCACACAATCAATGCTTCTTCCAGTTTACGCGCAAAGTTCTTGTTACGGTTCAGGAATACATTCTTTACCAGTTGCATGGTGATCGTACTTCCTCCGCGTGCAAAGCGTTTCACTTGCAGGTCGTAAATCAGTGCTTCCCGTAAGGCATCGGGCAGAAAACCGCGATGATAAAAGAATGCTCCATCTTCGCTTTGCATGACGGACATTCTTAGAATGGGGGAAATGCTGTCCAGGGGGGTAAAGTGTTTGCATGAAGGACCGATAGGGAAGGTTCGTACCGGCACTCCATTCTCATAAGCTGTGTAAATGAACTCGTCGGACATTTTGGAGAGTGAAGTAGCTCCATAGCTTATGATATGGAAATCTTTTTCTTTCAATTCAGATTCCAGTTTGAGACTATCCAGTTGCGCAAAATCAATGTCTAACAGAAAATGATAAGCCAGCTCACCACTTGTCTTTATACCTTCCAGGTTACTGAATAATCCTTTCGGCAGAGAACTGAACAGATCGTCTGCCGGAAACCAGGATTTGTTGACTGCTGCAGTGAAATGCCAGTTTCCCTTCTCCTTCTCGACCCGTAAATAAGGATGAAACTGGAGTTTGTTGAAGTCAACAATGGTGGTACTGTCCAATTCAAATGAGTGTCCGTTTATGTTCATCTCGTAACAGAGTTGTCCGCGATCGAGATGAATGATTTCAGGAGAGAGGGCTTTATGAAATACGTCCAGTCCGTTCACTCTTGCTTTTCCTTTGAGATAGACTTGTTTGGAAGACCCCATTTCTTTCGTCAGGCTATACGATAAAGTGTCAAAGGTTATCTTAGCACCATATCTACGTGTTATATAAGGTATGGAAACTTTTAGAGAATCAGATGAATAAAGCGTTGCTTTTAATGAGTTGTAATGTTGGTGCAGTTCACCATTGGCTATCCAATGCTGTGCTAAACTGTCTTCTTGTATGGTGATGACGGATTGAAAATGATTTTCTTTAATGATAAAAGAAGGAAGAGTGAGAGATACAAAATTATTGTTTTTTCTTTCCGTGATACAGACATTGTTTAGTTGTCCGTTTTCGGGCATAAAACCATAACATAAATTTAATATTTTGTTGATTCTTTCTGCGTAATTTGTTTGGGGGGCCGTTTGTGGCGACGTTCGAGTGAGATATTCTAGTTTCTTTCTAAAAAGAAAATCGTAGTTGGCGACGGAATCCCGCTTTGTGAATGCAAGTGTAATTCCGTCTGCGGCTACATAACGTATTTTTATTTTTCTGCTTAGTAATTTCCAGAAGTTCAGTTTGACACGAGTGGATGTGAGTGTCAGTAATGTGTCTCGTTGTTCGGGTACAACAGAGAGACCTTCGAGGATAATTTCATTCAATCCATTCATTTCCAGATTATCGTAATGAATACGTAGCCCGTGAGTTTGCTCAATATGGGAGGTACGTTTGTCGACTATGCTTCTTAAGAGAGCGTTGCGACTTAAATAAATACTGATGAGACAGATGAGTAGAACTCCACTGGCTGACAGCAGAAGAATATGTTTCTTACTGTTCTTTTTCATCGTTTGATTTTGATAATTTATCGGATGCAAAGGTAGACAATATTCTGTTTCGTAGTATATAAACTGTTTTTTTAATTGGTTGTTCGATTCTAAGCGTACAACTGTTCATTTTCGTACACCACTCTGTTTTGCAATCTTACTGATTATTAGCTTGTTATCTTTTTGGCACGCTCGTTGCATATCTATAGTCGCAAGCGGACAACGAAGAAACATGAAAAAAGTTCAGAATGTTGCAACCGTTTGAAACACTTGATCCGTCTAATAAACAGAAGAACAAATAAACAGAATGTTGAACAAATAAAAAATATACAATTATGAAAACTACAGTATTATTCAGAATGATCGTTTTAGTTGCTATGGTATTTGCAGGTATCTCTAATGCAACAGTGAAGGCACAAAACAATAACTTCATTACTAATGAAGAAACAGTAGGTGATCTTGTAGTATCGAAGGTGATTTACAGATTAGATGGCTCTCTTTATCGCCACATGAAATATGATTTTACCTATGACGATCAAAAGAGAATGGCTACCAAAGAGGCTTTCAAATGGGATGCTTCCACTGACAAATGGCTGCCGTACTTCAAGATTGATTATACTTATTCTTCTAATGAAATCACTTTGGTATACGCACGTTGGAATGACTCACACAGAGCTTACGATGCATCTGTTGAAAAGAGCGTGTACGAATTGAACGACGCTAATATGCCGGTAGCTTATATGAACTATAAATGGAATGATAAATGGATTGAAGAATCTAGTGTGAACTGGGCTATGAACGTGGCTACTCCGGCAACGAATGAAGCAACTCTGTTGACTGCCAGCAGATAAAAATAAATTAGGAGTTGTGAAACTCCTTCTCTCTCTTAATTTAACTGCATTAAAAACGGTGGATTGCCCTATGAGGAAGTCCACCGTTCTGTTTATCTGATAAACAGCTTATATTGATTTGTATTACTTTCCGGTGTGCTTATTTAGTCGTCCCTTAAAAAGTACTCATCTGCGGGATATTGCAAGAAAACAGTGTCC
>ERZ1504199.820-NODE-820-length-10760-cov-4.820458_pt1 | contig 10760 bp, 10 predicted proteins | sample MGYA00574889_ERZ1504199 | MGnify/ENA primary metagenome ERZ1504199 (study PRJEB39906, sample SAMEA3182081) | gut metagenome | biome: human; feature: gut; material: Stool; isolation source: human stools | place: Canada | collected 2012-12-04 ...
CCTCTCTATTCGTCGGCAGCGTCAGATGTGTATAAGAGACAGCTATACGATTGCCAAATCAAAAGCAGAAGCCAAGATTAGCAAAAATGTATTGAGGGAGGGAGCAGATTATTATATTCCTACCGAAATGGATGACCAAGTATTCCCAAGCGGAATCAGTAAAAAGATCACTCCCAAGCTGTACAAACTAAAAGACACCGAGATTTATGTCTTTTTTACTTTTCCACCATTCCTGTATGATTCAGACAACGGAATGATAGAAATAAAAAACAATAAGGGAGTTTTTTATAAAAGTCCGACAAATCCTTAAAAATGATTTAAACGAGAAATATCATATTTGTTTTGAGGCATGGAACAATGATCTGATAACAATCTTAATCTGGTTTGTTACTACCCGACCGCTCTTCCGCAAAACACTTCTTTCGGATAGAGAATACATTATTTTCACAACGTTAAAATATTCTGCAAAATAATATTTTTTCTCATCTGTTCATATTTAAGTCCTATTAAGAAAAGTTGAAAAGAGAATAGTAATTCATATTCTCTTTTCAATTGTGTAATCAAATAGAATTCCTCATAAATTCCATCCAGAAGTACTTTCCTGAATTTTCCATAGCCGGGCATAAAGACCATCTACCCGAATCAATTCATCATGTGTTCCTTGTTCCTTAACTTGACCATCGTCCAAAACAATTATCCGATTAGCATTCATGATTGTCTTGAGCTTATGAGCGATAGTTATAACAGTACGACCTTTGATGAGAGTATCGATGGCCTTCTGCATTTCCACTTCATTTTCAGGGTCAAGCGAGGCAGTTGCTTCGTCCAATAGAATGACTTGTGCGTCTTTCAGAACAGCACGAGCAATGGATATACGCTGTTTTTCTCCTCCGGATAAAGTACAACCGCCTTCACCTATCATCGTGTCATAGCCTTGCGGCAACTGCATGATAAAATCATGGCAACAAGCTTTTTGGGCTGCGACAATAATTTCATCATCCGTTGCACCAGCCTTACCAAAACGTATGTTGTTGCGTACCGTATCTTGAAACAGATAGACATCCTGGAATACCATAGAGATATGACTCATCAAACTTTCCGGATTTATTTTATCCATCGGGAGATCACCAAAAAAAACACGTCCTTTCTGTGGGTCATAAAAACGGGCGCAAAGTTTCATTACTGTACTTTTTCCACTTCCGGAAGGACCGACAAGGGCAGTCAATGAGTTTTTGGAAAGCGTAATTGAAACATCATGCAGGACTTCCTTGTCCCGGTAGGCAAATGAAACATGTTCAAAACGTATATCACCTGTAACCGGAGATTGCAGTTCTCCTCTCATTTCCGGCTCATCCATCAGTGTTAAAATACGCCCTCCAGCAATGGAGAAATAACGAAACTCGGCAAAGTTGGTCAAGGCAGAAGTTAACGGGTCAAACACACGAGATCCTACTACAAGAAACAATATAAAAATAGGCAACGAGAGATCTCCACTCAATAGCAAATAAGTACCGCACAGTACCATCAATGTCAGCCCGGCACGCACCAAAGCAATGGAAAGCAGCACAAACGGGCCTAACTGTGCCTCCTGACGGATACAGGCACGGCGCAGTTCTGCAAACGCATCACGCAACCGGTCAAAATGGGCTCCCAACAAATTGTAAGCTTTCACCACCCGGATACCTTGCAGATATTCTTCAAATCGGCTTCCAGCATTAATTTTGGCCTGAACCTGACTTCCACTCAATTTTTTCTGCACACTCGTACTTACCCACAAAATGAATAAAGCCAGTGGTAAAGCGGCAAACATAGCAACAGCCATCCGCCAATCTATCCATATTAGTGAAGCAAAAGCTAGTACAGGCATAACTACAGCCCCCATCAGTTGAGGCAAATGATGGGATATTCCGGTTTCTGCCATTGAAAAATCGGTAATAAGCATAGACGACAAGTCACCGGGATCACGTTGTGAAAGAAATCCTAACGAGAGCTTCCGCAAGTGTTCTGCCAAAGAAAGACGTCCCGAAGCACTCATCTCATATGCCCCTCTAAAATTGGAACGATAGGAAGCTCGTTCCGCTAACGCCATGACTATCATATAACAAGCCATCACTCCGAATATATACCACAAACGAACCGTGTCAAGTGGCCGGCCACTTCCATCGAACGTATTAAAAACAATACGTACCGCCTCAATAGAGAGGCAAAACGGCACAATATTAATCAAATTGGCAAGCACTGTTAAACCTACTGGTCTACAAAGACGTTTCGTATGACCAATTGTAATGTTTTTGATCGCATTCATACCTGTTCCTTTCATTTACGTGCGATAATATACATTTCTTCTTTATTATGAACAACCTGAATGGTTGAAAATCCGGCCTCTATCAACAAATCCTTCAAATCTCCGGCTGTATATACCACCATTCCTTTTATCCGTTCAGTCCACATTTTTCCGAGTTCAGGACTGCTTGCTTCCAAGCCGATAAGGAAGCATCCTCCTTTTCGTAAGACTCGTACCACCTCAGCCAACGCTATCTCTATGGGCGACCAAAAATAGACTGTTTCAAAAGCAGTAACAGCATCAAATGTCCCGTCTTTGTATGGCAAGGAGCACACACTTCCTTGCTGTATGAAACATCGTTTATTCAATTCTTTCACATTGTATTTGCTTGCAAAAACTACACTCTCTTCCGATAAATCTATACCATAAACCTTTCCTTGAGGACATTGTTTCAACAAACGATTCAGATTGGCTCCACCTCCGCATCCAATATCTAGGACAGTCCATTGCGGTTGCCAGTTTACCTGTTTCATACCACGACGGGCCAAAGAAGCATGAAAACGATTCATTCCCCATAAAATCATCCGACCCCAAAAACCTTTCGGACAGCTTGTATTCTGCAAAATACTGTTTAATAAATGCTTGTTTCTCATATCAATATATGTTTAATTCTTGTTTAACGACCAATGGTAAGCGTTTCTATAAGCATCCCACATACTTTTATATACCCCCTCTTTCACAGATAAAATATTATGTTTTCCACATTGCACAATCCGGCCTTCTTTCATGACAACAATCTGATGAGCTGATACAATAGAAGACAAACGGTGAGCTATTACAATAACCGTCTTGTCTTTTATCAAAGACTGCAAGGCCATTTGCATCTTATACTCGTTTTCCGGATCAGCAAAAGCAGTGGCTTCGTCCAGTACTAGTATCGGCGCATTCTTCAAGATGGCGCGTGCCACGCATATCCGTTGCGCCTCACCGCCCGAAAGAAATATACCTTTATCCCCAATTTTAGTATCATAACCATCTGGCAACCGTTCTATGAAATCATGGCATTGGGCGGCTTCAGCAGCAGCTATCACCGCTTCTTTACCGGCAGAAGGAGAACCGATGGCAATGTTTTCATACAGCGTATCATAAAACAAGAAAGTGTCTTGAAAGACAAACGATACGGTATCCATCAACTCTGCTGTTGCTATTTGCTTGATATTCACACCACCGATAAGGATTTCGCCCTGCTCTACATCCCAAAAACGCGGTATCAAGTTGGCTACCGTCGATTTACCGCTACCAGATGGTCCTACGAGCGCAGTTATTTCCCCTTGCTGTGCCTTGAAATTGATATCATGCAAAACTTTCGTCCGTGTTCCCTGTTCTGTGTTCTCATAAAAAAATGACACATGACGAAATTCTATATCATACCTCTCCGGCACTTGTGGATGTTCCGGCTCGGGAATAGGTTGCCTCTCCAGTATGCGGTCAATACGTACTACCCCCTCATTGATTTCCCGTGTGTTCCCGCCCAAGAAAGTCAGTTTGTAAATAGGTGAAGCCACACCTGGTCCCATAATAATAAAAAACAACCATACCGCAGCCAGTGACAAAGATTGCGGGTTGGCATTCAGCAACAGGATACCCATTGGAAGAATGAATGTCACCATTGAACCAAGCAGAACAGTAAAGGCAATCATCCCGTTCTGGTAGGTATCACAGCATTTCAAAGCAAATGTCTTGTATGCCTGTATCTCTGCATTGAACTGGCGGAACGAGTATACACTTTGCCCAAAAATCTTTACTATAGGCATTCCACGAACATATTGTACAGCAGAAGTACTCATCCTTTCCTGTGCATCGTAATAGACACGCATAAACTCCTTCGCTTTCTTTCCCATAAAATTGGAAAATTGCAGGAAAAGGCTTAATACGACAACTGTCAAACACGCCACTGTCAACCATACATTTAATGAGAAGAAAATGACAAACATCACTGCCACCGTAGCTATCACATTTACCAAATCGGGGATAGTATGTGCAATGAATCCCTCTATCTTCTCGATGTTCTGATCCATCGTTTTCTTGATGGACCCGATGGAAGTGTTGTTCAGATAGCCCAACGGAAGTTTACCGATATGTTCGGATAAACGGACACGCAACCCATACAAGATTCGGAATGCGGCTACATGAGAGGACATAAGAGCAGCGTACAGCAAAACCAATCCGCCGACAAGTCCACCCAGTGCGATCCATCCCCAACGTATCATTTCAGTTCCATTTGCCAAAACAGGATTGCTGCCATGCAACAACAACTCTTTCAGCACCTCATAGACAGCCCAATAGGGCACAAGCATACACATGGCACTACCTACCGACAGCAAACCTGCCAGCAGAAGCAACCCTTTCTTCTGTCCCGCAATCTCTAACAAACGGGGCAATCCTTCTTTCTTCTTTTTCATATAATTGTACTATATCAAACGGATTATTAGTGAACGGTATTCAAATTTGTTCATAAAAAAAGGAGGAAACCTCCGTAAAGACTTCCTCCTTTCCTGCTGCCTTACTGTAGCAACCAGTCTGTATATACAAATTTTACCTGTCATATTCGAATAATGGCCCTCCAACCTTGGATCTCAAATAGAATATAATTGTGTAAAATAGCTTTCATTTCCTGTTTCGCTATTGAATGCCTCAAAAGCTCCTCAAACATAGTAAACATCCATACAGTATGCAAATGGATTATAAAATCGGGAATAGCTATATTTATCATCGGGTACTTTCTCTGCATCACCGTAAACCAGACTTTGACTAATTCGGTTGAACGGTCTGTATAATTCTCCCGAAAACGTTCCAATGAAGAACCTTGCGCACGAAATAACAGTATTTTCATCAATCTGTGGTGGGTGTCATACAAGGAAATATATTCGTTTATACAGGTTTCCAAGTATTCTTCCGACCTCATCATCATAATATCCTCGCCCTGTATTCCATGATGTTCCTGCAACAGCATTTCCAACGCATACAAAACCGGACGAACAACTTCATGAAACAGCTCATCCTTACTTTTAAAGTAGTTGTAAATATTTCCCACCCCAACACCTACATCCACAGCTATCTCACGCATGGAAGTCTTGGAATAACCTTTCAACTCAAATTGTTGTTTGGCTACATCCAAAATACGGCTACGTATGTTATCCTTTAATATTTGCATGTATAGTCAGCTGTGATTCTGTTTTTATGATGGCAAAGGTAATGAGCTTATCATTATCTGACAATACCTATTTTTAGGGATTTTACCCTCTCTAAAAACTACAAACAGGTTTCTATAGCCTCAGCCAAATCTTCATAACTTGCCAACGAGTTATCCGTGAAAACACTACGGATAACCAACTCTTTATCTATGACATAAACACGAGGTATCCCCGATTTAGCAAACTGATAGTATACCGTGCGGTTTTCTTGGGCCGAATAGGGCAAAGTCAAATGATTTTCGTCCCAATAACGGACAATCTCTGCCGAACTCTCTTCCCTGCTAATACAAACCATCCGGATTCTTTGACCGTAATCCGTATATATTTTTTGCAGCACAGGAAGTTCTTTCCGGCAGTCCGGACAACCCGTATGAAAAAACACAATCAAGGAAACCTCTCCTTTCAGGGTTTCGGAAGTTATTATTTGTCCATCATCCATTACCACAGAAAAAACAGGAATGTTCTCTCCTGTTTGTAAATCAACAGTACCTTCCTCCACATCATCATCAATACACGCTATAAACATTACACAGGTCCAAAACAGAAAACAGACCGTTTTTATACAATTCTTCATTTTCATTTCTATTTTTCTTCTTTACAAAGATAACATGATTTTCATGAAATTACTACTTTTGCAGCATGAAACAAGAATTAAAAGAAAACCAAGGACTACCTGCCTCCTTACTTTGGACGCTAGCAATTATTGCGGGAATCTCCGTTGCCAATTTATATTATAACCAACCTTTATTAAATCGCATCAGCCGTGATCTCCAAACATCCGAATTCACCGCCAACCTGATAGCAATGATTACCCAAATAGGTTATGCCATCGGATTGCTGTTCATTATTCCTTTGGGAGATTTATTTAAAAGGAAAACCATTATTCTAATCAATTTCACAGTCCTAGTCGTTTCATTACTAACCATCGCACTGACTCCTTATATCCATCTCATTTTATTTGCCTCTCTGCTGACCGGCATTTGTTCGGTGATGCCACAAATCTTTATCCCCATAGCTGCACAATTCTCCACCCCCAAAACCAAAGGAAGAAATGTAGGCATGATTGTATCAGGGTTACTGACTGGTATTTTGGCTTCGCGCGTAGTCAGCGGAATTGTCGGCGAATATTTGGGATGGCGGTTTATTTTCTTTGTAGCGGCGGGAATGATGGTGATATGTCTCATCATTATCATGCGTGTACTACCCGATATGCCATGTAATTTTAAAGGGAAATATAGTGATCTGATGAAATCCTTGTTTTCATTAGTGATAGAATACCCCCAGTTACGTATTTCTTCCTTACGTGCCGGAATTGCTTTCGGTTCATTCCTAGCTCTGTGGACTTCGCTGGCATTCAAAATGGGACAAGCTCCTTTCTTTGCAGGAAACAATATTGTAGGGTTATTAGGATTGTGCGGCATAGCAGGAGCTCTCACCGCCTCGTATATAGGAAAATATGTACATGTTTTGGGAGTCAAACGACTGAATTACATAGGTTGTGGCTTGATTTTTGTGGCGTGGTTCTCACTTTATTTCGGTCAGGACTCTTACGTGGGTGTCATCACCGGAATTTTTATTATAGATATAGGTATGCAATGTATCCAATTGAGTAATCAGACTACGATTTTCGCCCTCAACCCGAAAGCAGCCAACCGTATTAATACCATTTTTATGACAACTTATTTTATAGGTGGTTCCGTAGGTACATTCCTTGCCGGAACATTCTGGCATTGGTTTGGATGGCAAGGAGTAGTAGGAACAGGGATCGCATTAACAGCCTGTTCCTTTATGATAAATATCTTTGCAAAAAGATAAATCAAGAATCCATATCACTCAGATGCAGTTCCAGCGCCTTGACGGAAATATAAATCTCGCGGACAGAAATGCCTAAAGAAATAATGAGCAGCACCAGTGCCAGTCCAAAAATATATACGGATATGAGGTAAAGCTGTATATACATTAAAAACATACTGACCACGCAAAGCAACAAGCTCCCGATACCTGTCACCTGCATAGCACGTGTCAGATAAAGGCGTTTGCGGAGATTAGAAATCTGTGCTGCCGTAACCGCCGAATGATTTTCACGATACTGATCCTTCAACGTGCGTACTAACTGGGCATATGACAGAAAACGATTGGTATATGCCAGCATAATCAGCGATATGGCTGAGAACAATAAAGCAGGAGTTGTTAAATCTATTTCCATTTTTATAGGTATTTCAAAGTTAGAATATTGCAAAGATAAAGTAAATATCCCGATATTCTCCTTCCTTTTTACAATGAAAGGAATATCTTTGCAATAAAAATAATTCCAATAAACTAATATGCAAACCATAAAATTATACATAAAAGACTGGTTGGCTATCCATCCTTATATCCAACAACAGACTACAGACAGATATTTTGTCGATCTGGCTAACCGATTATACTCCACTTGTACGATAAGAGAGATTCCCGAATCCATTAAAAAGAAGTTATGTCTTTACACCGCTGCCTATTTTGAAGATGTCATTTCAGGTTTAGGTCTATGGCAAGCATTCATCAAAAAGCATCTGGAACTATATGATACGTCACTTCCTTTCTATACCATCCGACCGGATTATATAAAAGATGAGATCAATGAGGAAGATATCCGTTTCATCATTTGGAACACTTTAGAGAAGGCTCCATATAAACATCTGTATATCAATCCGATGGACAGGAATATCGAAGAAACTGCACATTTATTTTTCCGGATATTGGATGAAGAATATGAAACGGCTCCCGCCAATGCCACGTTACAGGAGTTCTTTATGGATTTCAAAGGAAAAGAGGACGCAAACCATAAACTACGCTGGCTGTTCGGACATACTTATCTCACAGAACCATCTGTACAAGAATATATTGCACAGGTTACAGAAACCGACAAATTCATCATTCCATGTGGCCCCCTTGCCCTGTTTCTTCATGAATGGATTGACCTGCTGACCAACGGAGAAACCGAATGTTGGGAAGAGATAGAAGGACTATACCCTGCCATTCCCGAAATATCGGACGAGATGAAGGAAAGGAACCACCATACCTATCAATTGTTCACGCAAGGCACAAATGGTGCCCGTATCGTATATCTGAAAAGCTATAAAGAACTACACAGTTTCCTTACCCAAGTATTACAATGGCCGGACGATTCCAATCACACTTTGCCCCAAATGAAGGAACATAAGGATTTCATCATGATGGTAAATTCCGAAAAAGGTATTCTATTGGCGAAGGATATATGCAAATACATCAGTGATCCTCTTAACCCGATGTATGATGCCGCAACGGCTGCCCAAGAGGCATTCAGCCTGCTTACTATCCCGACCAAATGTCCGCCGGACCTGATGGAATATTTAATAAACAACCACTATATCCCCGATGCACAATTCCCCGAATTTGGTGAAAAGGAACTGGTTCAAAAGAATGCGGACTTTATAGCCCGCCATTCCTTATTGTATTACTACAGGGGAGATTAGACCCTCCCCACCGCTACTTCGTTCACCAAAGGTCTACCTTCAACAAAGTCTTTCACGTTTTGTAGAGTAGTATGAGCAATATTCGTCATTGCCTCTTTGGTAAAAAAAACCTGATGTGAAGTTACAATCACATTATTGAAAGACAGAAGACGAGCTAAAGTGTCATCATCAATAATCTTATCAGACTTATCTTCATAAAAATAAGGCTCTTCTTCCTCGTATACATCCAGACCGGCATATCCCACTTTTTTGGTCTTCAGCCCCTCTATCAAGGCATTGGTGTGAATCAACTGCCCACGCCCCGTATTGATAATCATCACCCCATCTTTCATTTTACTGATGGAATAATCATTAATCAGATACTTTGTCTGTTCTGTCAAAGGACAATGCAGGGAGATGATATCCGAACTATGATAAAGTTCATCCAAAGTACAATAAACCACCTGATGTTCACGGGCAAAATTGTAATCGGGATAAAGATCATATGCAAGAACATTCATACCAAATCCACGTAATATCTGAATTAAAATCTTGGCAATCTTACCCGTACCGATAATTCCGGCAGTCTTGCCATGCATATCAAATCCCATAAGTCCATGCAAAGAAAAGTTTCCGTCACGTGTGCGCATTGTGGCACGAGGAATCTTACGATTGAGTGACAACATCAATGCCACTGTAAATTCGGCAACAGCATATGGCGAATATGCCGGTACCCGTACCACTTTCATCTTACCTGCCGTTGCCGCTAAATCCACATTATTATAACCAGCACATCTTAAAGCCAGCAGTTTAACACCATTATCCGCCATTGCCCGGATAACTTCGGCATCAGCCGTATCGTTTACGAAGATGCAAACCACATCCACTCCTTTGGTCAACACCACGTTATTCATATTCAAATGGCCTTTGTAATACCTGATATCAAAGCCAAACTTCTCATTAGCCTCCGTAAACGAGTGTTCGTCGTAGGGTTTCGTGTCGTAAAAAGCTATTTTATAAGCCATAATTATTTTTTATTTATAGTTCATATAAATAACAAAAACACGTCCCTTACTGTTCACATACAGACTTATAGTTTTTTCAGTTCTGTGTACAGGCACTGCACAGGGAGTCCCATCACATTGAAGTAACTACCCGAAATTCCACAGACACCAATGAAGCCTATCCACTCTTGTATACCATAAGAACCAGCCTTATCCATCGGCTTGTAAACCCGAATATAATAATCGATCTCCTCATCGGACAATTCTGCAAACGTTACTTCTGTCACAGCAGAAAAACTTCTCTGAGTCCTGGCAGTAGTCAGACAAACCCCAGTTATCACCTGATGGGTCTTGCCAGAAAGCTTCCACAACATCTGCCGTGCATCATCCTCGTTATGAGGCTTGCCCATGACTACACCGTCCAACCATACAATGGTATCAGCAGTAATAATCAATTCGTCCGGATGCATGATATTCCGGTAAGCAGCCGCCTTCTCGCAAGCTATATACAAAGGAATTTCCTCTGCTTTCAATGTATCCGGATAGGTTTCCTCTATGCCGGGTAGTGTTTTTACCTCATATTTTATACCTAAGCCGGATAACAATTCTTTGCGGCGCGGAGAATTGGAAGCAAGGATTATTTTATATTTTTCTAAATTTTCCAACATAGCTTTTCTTTATTTCATTACCACCCGAAGGCTCTTTCATGAGCCATCCATTTTCCTTGAGCCTTCAAAACCTGTTC
>ERZ1504199.826-NODE-826-length-10672-cov-5.516813_pt1 | contig 10672 bp, 6 predicted proteins | sample MGYA00574889_ERZ1504199 | MGnify/ENA primary metagenome ERZ1504199 (study PRJEB39906, sample SAMEA3182081) | gut metagenome | biome: human; feature: gut; material: Stool; isolation source: human stools | place: Canada | collected 2012-12-04 ...
GGACACCGAGAGTTGACTTCGGATGTAGGAATGCAATGTTCAGACCTTCTGCACCTTTGCGGGGAGCTTTGTCTATAAGGCGGATACCTTTTTCTTCGACTTCGGCAAGCGCACCGGCCACTCCGTCTTCAACGGCGAATGCGAGATGATGCATGCCACCGTTACCGTTGTTCTTTTCGATGAACTTGGCAATTGTGCTTTCGGGAGAAGTAGGTTCCAACAATTCGATCTTTACATCGCCCACTTTCAGGATCTTCCACGGTTTCGATGTTGTAGCATTTCAAACCTAAAACGTTTTCGTAGTACGGAAGGGCTTCTTCAATGCTCTTAACGGCAATGCCCAGATGCTCAATGTGTGAAATCTTCATAACTATATAAATTAATGTTAGTATTGTATCCTTTTTAATAAAGGTATAAAGCAGCACAAAGAAAGAGAATTCTTCCTTAATAAAGAAATTTTTCATCAATTAATTAATGGTTAATTGAACTTTAGAAGGATTTTTTCAGACTTTAGATAGAGACCGGTTGTTTTCTTGATATCGTCCGCTAACGGACATCCCCACTGTCCGAAAATGAACACTTACCCCTCTATGAAACCTTTCCGGCCACTTGGCACACTCTTTGCTTTTCTGTTTGCGACAATTTTAAAGATTGAACATGAAAAAGAATATTTTACTTGCAGTTTGTTTTTTGATGCCGTTGGCAACCATGGCGCAGAATGATACTTTGGGACATGAACGCAATATTACGCTGTCGGAGGCCATTGTACTGGCCCGTACGCAGTCTGTGGATGCTGCTGTGGCATTGAATGAATTGAAAACCGCGTATTGGGAATACCGTACATTCCGTGCGGACTTGTTGCCGGAAGTGAATTTCACCGGTACACTACCCAACTATAACAAGTCCTACAGTACCTACCAGAATTCCGACGGCTCCTATAGCTTTGTTCGCAACAATACACTGGGGCTGTCCGGACAGCTTTCGGTAGACCAGAACATTTGGTTTACGGGGGGTAAGCTGTCACTGACTTCTTCGCTGGATTATCTCAAACAACTGGGTTCCGGAGGAGCGAAGCAGTTCATGTCAGTCCCCGTGAGCCTGGAGTTGACGCAGCCGGTCTTCGGAGTGAATACCTTGAAGTGGAACCGCCGTATAGAGCCCGTACGCTATGCTGAGGCAAAGGCCGAGTTCATTTCAGCTACGGAAGAGGTGACGATGAAAACCATCACTTATTTCTTTGAGTTGCTGCTGGCCAAAGAATCGCTCGCTACCGCCATGCAGAACAAGACGAATGCCGACCGCCTTTATGAAGTGGCCATAGCCAAACGTAAAATGGGACAGATATCCGAGAATGATTTGTTGCAGCTTAAACTGAATTCATTGCAGGGCAAGGCCGACGTGACTGAGGCAGAGAGCAACCTGAATGCAAAAATGTTCCAGCTCCGTTCTTTCCTCGGGGTGTCCGAGCAGGAAAGCCTGAATCCGGTGTTGCCCGCCACTGTTCCCGATATAAAGATGGAGTATGACCGTGTGCTGAACAAGGCACTGGAACGCAACTCCTTTGCACAGAACATTCGCCGCCGCCAGCTCGAAGCTGATTATGAAGTGGCAACGGCACGCGGAAACTTGCGCAGCATCGACCTCTTTGCCAGTGTGGGCTATACGGGGCAGAACCATGAATTCTCTTCAGCCTACCGGGACTTGCTTGACAATCAGATTGTGCAGGTAGGCGTCAAGATTCCTATCCTTGACTGGGGCAAGCGCCGCGGCAAGGTAAGGGTGGCAAAGAGCAACCGTGAAGTGGTCTTGTCCAGAATCCGTCAGGAACAGATGGACTTTAATCAGGACATCTTTTTGCTGGTGGCTAACTTCAACAACCAGGCGCAACAGCTTGACATAGCCGAAGAGGCGGATGTCATTGCTGAGAAGCGTTACAAGACCAGTGTAGAGACCTTTATGATAGGTAAAATCAGCACCCTGGACCTGAACGATGCACAGAACTCTAAAGACGAAGCCCGTCAAAAGCATATTTCAGAGCTGTACTACTATTGGTATTACTTCTATCAGCTCCGCAGCTTGACCCTTTGGGATTTTGAACGCGATACGGAATTGGAAGCTGATTTTGAAGAGGTGGTAAGAGGATAAGTCGACGGGTTGCAAGTGATAAGTTATGAATTATTTGCCGGTAAAAGTACCGTATATGCGATATTATAGGTAAATAACTTATAACTTATCATTCATAACTCTGCTTTTTTACTTATTTTTGCGGGAAACAAACTACAATTTTTATGATACTGATAATAGACGACGATAGTGCTGTGCGCTCTTCCCTCAGCTTTATGCTGAAGCGTGCCGGATATGAGGTGAAAACGGCTCCGGGCCCTCGCGAAGCTATGGATATAGTTAGGGCCGAAGCACCCGTCTTGATTTTGATGGATATGAACTTCACTCTTTCCACTACCGGAGAAGAGGGACTTACCTTATTGAAGCAGGTAAAGGTGTTCCGTCCCGATGTGCCCGTTATTTTGATGACGGCATGGGGAAGTATCCAGCTTGCCGTGCAGGGTATGCAGGCCGGCGCATTCGATTTCATAACCAAGCCTTGGAACAATGCTGCTCTTTTGCAGCGCATCGAGACGGCCCTTGAGCTTACGGCAGCCCCGAAAGAGGTGCCGGAAGAACAGACTACCGCATTGAATCGCAGCCATATTATAGGCAAGTCCAAAGGACTGATGGACGTGCTGAATACAGTGGCCCGCATAGCCCGTACCAATGCTTCGGTGCTGATTACGGGCGAAAGCGGAACGGGCAAGGAGCTGATTGCCGAAGCCATCCATATCAACAGCCAACGCGTGAAGCAGCCCTTTGTCAAGGTGAACCTCGGCGGTATCTCGCAGAGTTTGTTCGAGAGCGAGATGTTCGGCCATAAGAAAGGGGCGTTTACCGATGCCAGTGCCGACCGTATAGGGCGTTTTGAAATGGCAAACAAAGGTACCATCTTCCTCGACGAGATTGGTGACCTCGACCCTTCCTGCCAGGTGAAACTGCTGCGTGTGCTTCAGGACCAGACATTCGAAGTGCTGGGCGATAGCCGTCCCCGCAAAGTCGATGTACGCGTTGTGTCCGCCACTAATGCAGACCTCCGCAAGATGGTGTCCGAACGTACTTTCCGTGAAGACCTTTTTTACCGTATCAACCTGATTACCGTAAAACTGCCCTCCTTGCGGGAGCGCCGTGAGGATATACCTTTGCTGGCACGTCATTTTGCCGACCGTCAGGCAGAGGTGAACGGCTTGCCGCGTACGGATTTCTCGGCCGACGCTCTGAATTTCCTTTCCCGCCTGCCTTATCCGGGCAACATTCGTGAGTTGAAGAATCTGGTGGAGCGTACCATTCTGGTCAGCGGCAAGCCGGTGCTGGATGCCACGGATTTTGATGCCCAATATCTGCGTCACGACGAACCGGCCAAAGCTGCCGAAGGTACTTCTTTTGCAGGTATGACCTTGGATGAAATAGAGCGGCAGACTATCTTGCAGGCGTTGGAACAGCATAAAGGGAATCTCAGTCAAGTGGCAGTGTCATTAGGCATCAGCCGCGCTGCGCTTTACAGACGTTTGGAAAAATATAATATTCAAGTCCCGTGCGCATAAAATTCTTTTTCTTCATACTTGTCCTTTTTCTGCTCGGTCTGGGTGGAATGCTGGTATATCTGCTGAGTGGGAAGCCTTCTTTGTATCTGTACGTATTGGAGGGGCTCATCGGGTTTATCCTTATCTATCTGATAGTATTCTATAATAAGATAGTGAAGCCGATGAATACCATCGGCAGCGGTATGGAGTTGCTGCGCGAGCAGGATTTCAGTAGCCGTCTCAGCCGGGTAGGGCAGTACGAGGCAGACCGCATTGTGAATATCTTTAACCGAATGATGGAGCAGCTCAAGAATGAACGGTTGCGCATGCGCGAGCAGAATCACTTCTTGGATTTGCTGATTCAGGCATCTCCAATGGGGGTTATTATCCTGACAATGGACGATGAAGTGTCGCAACTGAATCCGATGGCGGTAAAGATGCTCGGTGTCCGTATGGAGGAGGCGATGGCAAAGCGGTTGGACCAGATGGACTCCCCGTTGGCTGCCGAACTTTCGTCCATTCCCAAAGACGAGACGGCGGTGGTCCGTCTCAATGATGCGAATATTTATAAATGCACCCATTCTTCTTTTATTGACAGAGGGTTCAAACATCCTTTTTTCTTGATAGAGCGTATGACGGAAGAAGTGATGCGTGCCGAGAAACGTGCCTATGAAAAGGTAATCCGCATGATAGCTCATGAAGTGAACAATACCACTGCGGGCATCACTTCCACACTCGATACAGTGGAGCAGGCACTTTCTACAGAAGATGATATGGAGGACATCTGCGACGTGATGCGCGTCTGTACGGAGCGTTGTTTCTCGATGAGCCGTTTCATTACCCGTTTTGCAGATGTGGTAAAGATACCCGAACCTACCCTGGCACCCGTCCAGCTGAATGAGTTGGTGTCCATGTGCAAGCGTTTCATGGAAGGAATGTGCAATGACCGCAATATAGAGCTACGTCTGGAATGCGACCCGGAGGTGGGAATGGTGCGTATGGATGCTTCTCTTTTTGAGCAGGTGCTTGTGAATATCATCAAGAATGCCGCCGAAAGTATAGAGGGGGACGCCGGAGAAAACGGACAGCAAGGTGAGATAATAGTAAGGACCACTGCCCCCGCTTCTGTCGAAGTCGTTGACAATGGTCCGGGGATAAGTAAAGAGACCGAAGCTAAACTCTTCAGCCCCTTCTTTTCCACCAAGCCGAACGGGCAGGGAATTGGCCTGGTGTTTATCCGGGAAGTTTTGAGCCGTCATGGTTGCACGTTCTCCCTGCGTACCTACAGCGATGGATTGACCCGCTTCCGTATACTATTTAATTGAAAATTGAAAGTTTTACCTTTCACCTTTCAATTTTCAATTTTTATCTTTCGCCTTTCCATTTTTAAAGAATTCTTTTGCATACTCCTCCAGTATCTTTTTGATGCCTTGGCCGATGGTTGCATAGTCTTTCTCGTCCAGATTGGCGAGTGAGGCGCGTACGCTCCATTCGGGGCCGTCAAAACCACCGCCGTTCAGCAGCACCAGAGAGGTTTCTTTGGCAAGGCGGAAGACTACGTTCAGCGGGCTGTAGGTACGTTTCAGATATTCTACAAAGTCGTCCCCATAGAACTTCTTTGCCCAAACCAGCATGTCGATTTCTGTATAATAACCTACGCGCAACGGGTCTTCCGTCAGCGTGAAACCGGTATTCTCCCAAAGGGCATGCAATCGGCGGCGGATAATCTCCTGCATCTTTTGCTTGTATTTGTTTTCCTTGTCCAGCAGGGCAAAGGCGGCGAAAAGGCCCATCTGCATCTGTTGTGGCAATGACAGTCCGGCGGTATGGTTCAGTGCCACCTGACGGCTGTCGGCAACCATACGGTCGATAAACTTCAGTTTTTCAGGTTCCAGAGTGAGGGTGGAGTAGCGGTGGTGCAGAATCTCCCGTTTTTCTTTCGGCAGTTTGGCTATCAGCTTGTCGAACAGGTTGAATTCGTGCAGGGCAATGACCGCATTGCGCCATCCGGTGGCACCGAAGTATTTGGAGAATGAATAGACGCAAAGCGTATTGTAGGGAATTTCTGCCATGAACGAACGGAAGTGTGGACTGAATGTACCGTATACGTCGTCTGTAATAATCATCAGATTAGGGTTGTCATTCCTGACGATGCTCACGATGCGCGCCATTGTATCCGGACTGAGTGTGTAGCTGGGCGGATTACTGGGATTGGTGACAAAGAGGGCCTTGATTTTAGGGCTTTTCAAGCGGTCTATGTCTTCGTCGCTGTACTGCCAGAGGTGCATCCCTTCGTTATTCATGCGGTTGGCATGTATTTTGGTCACTCGAAACTGGTAGCGGCTGAGTTGTGGAATTTCAATATAGGGGGTGAAAGCGGGAACCATGAGGACGATGCCGTCCCCTTTGTTCAGCAGGAAGTTTTCCTGCAGGGAGTCGAAGATATAGCACATGGCGGCTGTTCCACCTTCGGTGGCAAACAGGTCATAGGCACCCCGGGGAGGACGGTTGTCGCACATCTCTTGCGAAAGGTAATCTTGCACAAGGATTTCCGTAAAATGAAGGATGCGGTCGGGCACGGGATACTGGTCGCCTACAATGCTTTCGGCCCATTCGTGTACAAGGCTGTCGGGGTCGGCGGCATGCTGCATCAGCAGGTAGTTGTAGGTTTGTTCCAGCAATTTGGCGCCCGGTACGTTATTGTTCTTTTTCAGGAAGGCTTCGAAGCGAGAGGCAATGCCTTTTTTTTCGGGGATGCCTGCAATGCCCTCGGGCAAATCCATGATGCGGCGGCACTCTTCCAGGCCGAAGCTTCCCAACAGGAAGAAGGCTTCGCGTGGAGCGGTTGCAATCCAGTTGGGGTTGCCGCGCCCTGCGTTCAGCATGGTACGGGCGGTTTTCTTCAGACTCTCGTCTGCCATGTCTATCAGGCGGTTCTTCAGTTCGAAAGGACTGATAGATTCCATTTTCTTTTCTAAAAGTTTTGTATCCATAAGCTCAAGTTTAGGTTCGTTATTTATTGTTTTCAGTCATTCGGCGAATAATCTCTGTTCATGCGGTATACTATTTCTTTCCTTGCTTGAAATTAATCGTCCGATATATGTTTCCTTTTCGTCCGACAGTTGTTGAATCATCGTCCGACAACTGTTGAATTATCGTCCGACAGCTGTCGGACGAATAGCTATTAGTGAATGGGTATATAGTCGCTTGCATTTCCGGCAATAATTCTTTGAATGCTCCGGATTAGTAAGCATTGGTACAGAATCGTCTTATATTAGCAAAACGATGACTACACCCCATATTATTAATAAGGTATTGCCCACGGCATAGGTCACGGTGTATCCCAGAGCAGGTGTCTCACTCTCAACGGCATCCTGCACCGCGCCTAAAGCGGCCGTAGTGGTACGTGCCCCCGCGCAGACGCCCAAAGCCAGTGCCGGATGGAACTTGAAAACATACCTTGCCAGCAGCAAGCCGATAATCAGCGGCAGGGTGGTGGCGGCTGCTCCCACCAGGAACAGGCTGATACCTACGTCGTGGAAGCCCTGCACGAAACTGGGACCTGCCGAAATGCCCACTACCGCGATGAACATGTTCAGACCGACATTGTTCAACACCCATTGCGAAGGTTCGGGAATGCGCCCGAAGGTGGGGTGCTTACTGCGGAGCCAGCCGAAGAACAAGCCGGCAATCAATGCGCCGCCGCTTGTGCTCAAGCTGATGGGGATGCCGCCGATATGGACGGAAAGTGCTCCGAACAAACCTCCGACAAGGATACCCAGGCCTACGAATATCATGTCCGTCTGGTTGGTAGGGCGGTCTATATACCCCAGACGTTTGGCTGCTGCTTCCACTTCCTGCCTGGTACCTACCACTTCGATGACGTCGCCGGCATCTACTACCGTTTGTGCCAGCACGGGAATGGATATTCCGGCGCGCTTGATGCTCCGGATACTGACACCGTGCATGAACTTTTCCCTTCGGATAACTGCAACCGTCTTGCCGGCAACCGTCTTGCGTGTGATTGTAACCGGTAACTTTTCGGCAGGAAAATCCAGGAGCTGGGCATCTTGTACTTCCGGCCCTATCCAGCTTTCTTCGCCTATGATGTATTCGCGGCGTCCGCTTAGCACTACTTCGTCTCCCGGCTCTATCTGTATGTTCATGCTGACTTCCACCACAACTCCGGATTTGCGGAGGCGTTCCACAAATAGACGTTTGTCGTGCTGCCGGAAGTAGACTTCCAGGTCAATCACCCGCTTTCCATTCTTGAACCATTCGTTTTCGACCCGGTAGGCACGGAAAGTGACGGGGCGTGCCGCCGGCATGAATCCCGGTTCGTCAGCCAGAGAGCTGCCCATCTTCGCCTCCAGTTCCTTGCAGGCGGCTTTCACCTTTTCCAGCCCGCCTAGCATCTTGGGACCAATGGATGATAGGACCCATGCCGAGCCTGCCGTACCGAAAATGTAGGTGACGGCGTAGGATACGGGAATGATGTTGACGTAACTTTGTCGTTGGGCCTCGTCCAGTCCCATATTGGCCATGGTGTCTTCTGCCACTCCGATGACGGCGGAGATGGTTTGCGAACCGGCCAGCAGTCCGGCAGCTTCACCGGCATTGTAGCCCATCATCAGGGCCAGCAGCCAGGTCACTAACAGTACGGATACACACATCAGTACGGCAAAGCCTACTTGGGGTAATCCGTCCTTTTTCAGTCCGCGGAAGAACTGGGGACCCACTTTATAGCCCACGGCAAAAAGGAAAAGCAGAAAAAATACCGACTTTATCGGACCCGGTACGGCTATATTCAGTTGCCCTACCAGTACGCCTACAAGCAGTACACTGGTCACTGTGCCCAGCGTAAACTTACCGATACGCAGTTTCCCCAGCCAGAATCCCAGGAATATAGTGAGGAAAATGGCAAGTTCGGGGCGTTCCCTGAGCTGGTTGAAAATCCATTCCATAATCAAGTTGTTTAGGTTATATATTGGTTGTTCCGATGCTTTCTGGAGCGTCGTTTCGCTATACAACGGCTTTTAACGGGAAGTGTTTTGTACAAAAGGAGTTTTTTAGAACATTTATTCCGTAAAACCGAACTTTAAGAAAAAGTTTTCTTCCGTACCTTTGCCATCCAAATTAGGTAAAACAAGGTATGAAGTTGTTTTTTAGGGTATTTCTGCTTATCCAGCTGGTTACTCTTCCATTGAGAGCACAATATATGGTGCAAGGCGTTGTCACCGATTCGTTGACGAAGGAGCCATTGCCTTATACGTCAGTTTATCTGAAAGGAACTACGGAGGGAGGGATGACGGACAATAACGGCCGTTTTTCCTTCAAGACCTATCGCCCGGAGGCCACGCTGGTCATTTCGGCCGTGGGATATAATGAATATGTCCGGCTGATTCATCCTGCAAAGTCTTCTAAGTTCAATATTGCCCTTTCGCCAGCCACTTATGCACTGGATGAGGTGGTGGTGAAGCCGAAACGTGAACGGTATAAGAAAAAGGATAATCCCGCAGTGGAGTTTGTACGCAAGATGATAGAGCATCGGGATGACTACTCGCCCGACGAACGCGACTTTTGGAAACGTGATCGCTACGAAAAAATGACTTTTGCCATCAATAACTTCGACAGCTTGAAGCAACAGAAGTGGCTTTACCGTAAGTTCAAGTTCCTGACGGATTATGTCGATACCTCTGCCGTTACCGGCAGGCCGGTACTGGCCATCTCCAACCGTGAGTTACTTGCCACAGACTATTACCGCAAGTCTCCGCATAGCCGGAAACAGTGGGTCACCGCCCGCAGGCAGGCAGGAGTGGACGAAATGCTTTCCCAGGAGGGTATGGAGCAGGCTATCAGTGTCACCATGACCGATGTAGACCTTTATGAGAACAACATCACCTTGTTCACCAATAAGTTTGTCAGCCCGCTTTCCTCTCTTGGGCCGTCTTTCTACAAATATTATCTGATGGATACGCTTACCGTTGCCGGAAAGCCTTGTGTTGACTTGACATTTGTCCCTTTCAACTCCGAGTCGTTCGGTTTTACGGGACATTTATACGTCATGCTGGACAGTACCTATTTTGTAAAGCGTGCCGTCATGAACTTTCCTCAGAAAATAAATCTGAACTTTGTGGACTACATGAAGATTGAACAGAATTTTGACCGCGCGGAGGACGGTACGAGGCAGTTGCTCAATGAGAGTATCACTACGGAGTTCAAGTTGGTGGACAATAGTGACGGTATTTATGCCAAGCGGGATGTGTATTACAGAAATTATCAGTATGAACCGGATGACAAGGCTCTGCAGGCTTTCCGAAAACCGGAAAAGGTGATTGAAGAGACATCGGCTTCCGGCTATTCGGAAGCATATTGGGATGCCAACCGCCAGGTGGAAGTCAGCAAGAAAGAAACTTCGGTGGACAAGATGATGGCCCAGTTGCGCAGCTATCCCGTTTATTTCTGGACGGAGAAAGTGTTGAAGGTGCTGTTCACGGGGTATATTCCCGCTCCGAAGGAAAAAGAACCTTTGTTCTATATCGGTATGATGAATACCACCATCAGCGGAAATACACTGGAAGGGGTGCGCTTGCGTGCCGGCGGTATGACGACGGCATGGCTCAATCCGCATCTGTTCGGTAGGGGGTATATGGCATACGGTTTTCGCGACCATCGTGTAAAAGGACTTGCCGAACTGGAATATTCTTTTCATAAGAAGAAGGAATATGCCAATGAATTTCCTATACATTCGTTGAAGCTCCGTTACTTGTCAGATGTCAATCAATATGGACAACACTATCTTTATACCAGTCAGGACAATGTTTTTCTTGCTTTGAAACGTCAGAAGGATGACCGTATCGGTTATCAGCGGAAGGCGGAACTGACCTATACCAATGAGTTCCATTCCGGTTTTTCCGTACAGATGACGACGCGTCTGCGTAAAGATGAATCATCCCATCTGATTCCTTTCGTCAAGCAGGACGACCATAATACGTATGTAAAAAGTATTTCGACCAGTGAACTGGAATTGAAGCTGCGCTATG
>ERZ1504199.862-NODE-862-length-10229-cov-5.049833_pt1 | contig 10229 bp, 8 predicted proteins | sample MGYA00574889_ERZ1504199 | MGnify/ENA primary metagenome ERZ1504199 (study PRJEB39906, sample SAMEA3182081) | gut metagenome | biome: human; feature: gut; material: Stool; isolation source: human stools | place: Canada | collected 2012-12-04 ...
ATCGGTAACAACCCGATGGTAGGATGTACAGTGGCTTGTGCGGTTGACGTGGCTCAGGCTTTGAGCAAGTAAGTAGCAAGTAAATAATTACATAGAAAAAGAGGATAGCCTTCATTGGCTATCCTCTTTTTCTATCTACCCACAATCGCCACCTTTATCACCCCCTCCAGCCTATTCTCAAAAATACGGTAGGCTTCGTCAATTTCCTCCAACGAGAAACGATGTGTGATAAGCGGTGTGGTATCTATCTGTCCCGCCGCTATCAGGCGCAGTATCTCGGCACAATCGCACCCATCCACACCACCGGTCTTGAAGACAAGATTCTTGCCATACATCTCCGGCAAGGGCAATAACTGAGGCTGGTCATAAAGCGCCACAATGGTGACAATGGCATTGGGACGGGCACACTCCCATGCCAAGCGGAAAGTATCTTCCGTGCCGGCAACTTCAAGTACGACATCTGCCCCACCATGGTCACTATGCTTCCTCACAAAGTCTTTGCAGTTTTCCGGCCCAATGACCAGCACCTCCGGATAATGCTCGCGGACAAAACGGATTCTTTCGGCCGACTGCTCGCAGACAATAATGCGACGGGGTTTCTTCAGCATGGAACAAAGCAGGGTACAAATACCCGTCGGCCCGGCACCGATGATGAGTACAGTGTCTTCCTCGGTTATTTCGGAGATACGGGCAGCCCAGAAGCCGGTGGCCAACACATCGCCTACCAAGAGCGCCTGCTCGTCGCTTACCGTATCGGGAATACGGTTCAGTCCCTGGTCGGCATAAGGCACACGTACATATTCCGCCTGGCCGCCATCGATACGGCACCCCAAAGCCCAACCGCCATTGGTGTCGGTACAGTTGTTCACATATCCGTGACGACAAAAGAAACATTTACCACAAAAAGTCTCCACATTCACAGTCACACGGTCGCCGGGCTTTACCGACTCAACTTCGGCACCCACCTGCTCTACGATGCCCACCATTTCGTGTCCTACCGTAATTCCGGGTACGGCGCGCGGTACACTTCCATGCTTTATATGCAAGTCACTGGTGCATATGCTACCCAGTGTCACCCGCACAATAGCATCACGTGCATCTTCCAATACCGGTATCGGTTTCTCAAGCAATCCGAACTTTCCGTGTTCAATATAAGTATATGCCAACATAATATATGCTTTTTTGAGTTATCACTTCTAAACGCGAAGTTGCCAGAAAGCAACAGCCGCTGCGGCCGCCACGTTCAGCGAATCTACACCGTGCGCCATGGGGATACGAACCACATAGTCGGCTCCCGCAATCGCTTCGTGCGAAAGACCATCTCCCTCAGTACCCATCACAATAGCCAACCGGGGCTCGGTCTTCAAAACGGGATTGTCTATGGAAATGGAATTGTCCGTAAGCGCCATGGCCGCCGTACGGAAACCCAACTCACCGAGCGTATCCAGAGGACCGTCCATCCACGTCCACGGCACAAGAAAAACCGTTCCCATTGAAACCCGGACCGCACGACGGTTCAGAGGATCGCAGGAATTACGCGTCAACAGCACAGCATCCATGCCAAGAGCTGCCGCCGAACGGAAGATGGCCCCAATATTGGTGGTATCCACCACCCCGTCGATAACCACAATACGCCGGGCTCCCCGGCAGACGTCCTCCATACTCTTCGGAACCGGACGGCGCATGGCACAAAGAACACCACGCGTCAAAACGTAGCCGGTCAGCTCGGCAAGCAATTCCCTACCGCTTGTGTAGACGGGTATATCGCCACAACGCTCAATGATTTCAGCAGCATCCCCATAGATGTGCTTGTGCTCACACAAAAAGGCCAAAGGCTCGTAGCCGGCATCCAGAGCCACCTTGATAACCTTAGGACTCTCAGCTATAAACAGCCCTTTGTCCGGCTCAAGGCGATTGCGTAACTGGGCTTCGGTAAGGGTACTGAATATCTCCACACCGGGATGGGTCAAAGATGATATTTCGATAACAGGCATCGGATGATTTACTATTTGACGATTACTATTTACAATTCATGACAGAAAGCCCTATAACCCCTTTATTGTCTTCATCAGTTGTTCTCCCAGTCCGATGGTATATCCTTGCGATACAAAGACCACCCGATTGAAAGTATCGGCTATGATGAATATCGGCAGGCTCTCTTTGTGCTTCAACTTCATGCTTTCTGCAATCTGCGCAGCGATACCGTCCGTATCTATACCATAAATAATGGTAGAGGGCAAATCGGGGAATGACTCGCGGGCGAACTTGCCGGCTTTGGCCTCATTAGGGAACAGCAACACCATCTTACGCCCCCACTTCTCCAAATCAGCCTTGAATGAAGCGATGTCGCGCAACGCATGATTGGTTGGCTCTTGATTGACACCCAGAATGCCTACGACAAAGTAACCGCGCCCACAAGCCTGCAGCAGACTCTGCCGGGCTGCGGAGCCGGCGTCCGGCAGCGGAGTGAAGAGAGACTCCGAATTAAAGTTCCCGATAACCTGCACCTCATCCTCGCTCTCGCGCATCACCAATTCAATTTCCGTTGTCTTCTCCGGCAGAATATTGAAAAAGGTGGTTTTAGAAAGTACCGCACCGCTGGCAAGGCGTGTACCGGTCACCAAAACATAATCTCCGGCCTCCAGAGCTGTTCCTTCCTTCAGCAGATTGCTCCATGTAGTACCGCCGCCCATATCTGCATCGCCTTCGTCATAGGAAAGCAATTGCAAACTGCCCTGCGGGGTCTGTTTGGAAAGAGTGAAATGAGAATAGTATTTCGGGTTATCCAACGAACGGATAGGCTTATAGGAAGCCACCAACTTTCCCTTCGAAGCAATTCCTTCTGCCATAAAGACCGGCTCTTCCGAATGATGGTTCAAGTCCACATCCATCGCACCATCATCCCCTATCAACTGTACTTTGCCGGTCACTCCGTTGATACGGGCAGGGATTGCCATGCTGCGTGCCATGGAGACGAAGAAAATGTCACGGCTATGGGCATCAGCCACACGGGCCTTCCAGACCCCTTCCGGAGAAATGGGAGCCCCTCCCAAATTACAGTCATTGTCTACCCGGATATTTTGGGCCACCCATGCCACCAGTTTCATCGGTTCTGCCTTGTATGCCTCAGCATCTTCCTTTGAGACGGCTTTCTTGAAAAATCCTTTATAGGGGGTCAGCATCTCGTTGCTTACGCGTGGATTGCGCACATATCTGCGGAAATGGTCGGCATTCTTGCACATACGGGATTGCATGTGGTCCATCAGAACTTCCAGTGTAACGTCGCGGAGGTCTTTTGCCGAAATCCGTTGGAGCAGGTCCAGACCTCCTCTTTTGGACTTTTCAGAGCGCAACCGTGCCATGAAGTCGGCAATGACCCGATGGTTTCCTCTGGAAGCGACCAGTATCCGTGAAACGGCATCTTCGTCGAGCTTGTACCGCCGGGCAAAATAACGCGCCGTCTCATCCGTCATGAACATAGACACATAAGCGTTGCGGATGGAATCTTCATGGACCATGCGGCGGTCATTCGCCGCACGCTGTTCGGGCGTAACCGCCGGCAACTCCGCATTTTCGGGGGGCGGCACAAGTTCAAAATCTACCGCATGGCCGTCGCCGGCAGTCTTATCCATCTTCACAACCAGTTCATGGTCCTTACCGAAAGACAGTTTGGCATAGCCGAATTTTCCGTCTTTGGAAGCCCATACCAGCATGTCACCCTTACCGGCCGTCAAAAAAGCCTTTCCCTCTGCATCGGTCTGCTTCCGGGCTACAGTATAGAACTCCGCATAATTATAGAGCTTGAACTCCACACAAGCATCAGACACCGGATTTCCATGTCCGTCCATGACCGTAACTGTGGCCTTAGCCGTCGGTGCATAGTTACCGATTACATTGATTTCCGTATAAGTAGGAGTGACAGACATCACTTCCTCCGCTCCTTCATAACGTCCGAAGACCTTGGTATGCATCAGCATACCGCGACTGGCCGGAGCATTGAACCAACCAAGGTTGAGTACCGGTTCGGGTTCGCAGGCTCCAAGAAAATACCATTTCCCGTCTGCCCATGCTTCTACCCACGCATGATTGTCGTCGGTATGCGCCCACCGGGGTGTGTAGACCTGACGGGCAGGGATACCCACCGAACGCAAGGCGGCAACCAGCAAAGTAGATTCCTCGCCACAACGCCCGTATGCCGTGCGTACCGTTGCCAAAGGCGAACTGGTACGGGCATCGGAGGGAGTATAGATAGCCTTCTCGTGGCACCAGTGGTTCACCTCCAGAATGGCATCATAGAGGGACAGAGACTTGACACGATTCTTCAGTTCTTCGTAAAACACTACCCGTGCACTGTCCAGATGCTCATTGTTGACCCGCACCGGAAGCACAAAATGACGAAACAAATCCTCAGGAATAACTTTTCCCCAAGGCATCTCATCGGCAGCCTTTTGGGAGGCGCGCACGTTCATCAGATGAAATTCTCCGGAATAATCGGCAATGTCTGCCAAAGGCATATAGGCATAAAGGAACTCCAAAGCTTCGCGTTCGTACGACGTCAAGTCCGTATCGAATATGGCAAACAAATCGCCCTGCGGCAACCTTTCTTTTTTTTGATTGAAGTCTTGCTCCACACGTTGGCGGTAAGAAGTGTTTGTAATGAAAGAACGTTTGCCGCAAGAGGCAAGCAAACATACCAGTCCGAGAAATCCCAAAAGTCGTGCAACTCGTTTCATAACGCAATTATTAAGGTTGAGCCACAAAAATAGTGTAAATCGTCCGCAAAAGAAAATTAATTCCCGTTTTACTTACATAATCACTCTACTTCAGATGTATCACCAAAGTCGTGTCTCCGGAAAAAGTGAAGCTGCATTTGTCATAAGACGGCAGACCCATAACGCCTTGAGCATCATTGCTGAACCCGTACTTCTCTGTAGGAATGCCGAAAACGGCAGTATCCAGTTTCCCGTTTCCGTTCTCGTCTTGAAACAACGAAATGGCATACGTACCCGTAGGTAACCCCTGGCAAGGAATGGAGAGCGACGTATCTTTCACATCTATCCGGAAGGCGGTCAAGGGTTTCTTCATGAATGTTTCTTCCGAATTGTAGATGGCGACATAGAGATGCCCCTCCACCTTTTCAATGTCACACACTTCAATAGTCAGGTTCTGGGCAAAGAGCAGCTGGGCGGCACTTTGCATTACAAATACTAAAAAAATAATCATTGCTTTCATCTTTGTTTATTTAAAAAGGGTTATTGTCTAAAAATTGGATACATCGTAGGCGACCTTCTTGCCTAAAGTCACATATACTCCTACATAGAAAAAATGGTCGCTGGAAGCCAGGACAGCCTTGTTATCCACCTTACCGAACTCATTCTTCCGGCAAAGGATATTGCTGGTGGAAGCATGGATGATTACCTTCTTGCTTGCCAGGAAGGTCACACCCAAATCCAGACTGTTATAAGGCTTCACTTCATCGTTCATCAGACCCGGCAGCATGGGGTTATGATAAGGACGTCCGCTACTGAAACGGTCGGTCACGCTGACAATGGAACGCAGGCGAGGCAAGGAATACTTCACCACCCAGGCTGCATTATGCCGTGTAGCATACTGAGGAGTAGTCAGTTCCAGATACTCCCGATATTTACGTTTGGCTATATTATAGGTATAGGATAACTGGTATTCCAGATTCTTGAAGGACGCTCTATCACGGAAGAACAAGTCTATGCCTTTGCTGTGTCCATAACCGTTGGAGGTCAAGAATACAGCTTTCGTATCGGCATCCGTTTCCTCCAATGCCAGACGGTCATAATCCTTATAATAAAGTTCAGCTTTACAGAAACGCCCTTCATAGTCGTACTGAACGCCCAAATTGTACTGCATACATACTTCCGACATCAACTGCGGCCGACGCACCAGACAGTTGTTCTCGGGCAACTGTGTGTATCGCCCTACAATCCCCGACAGCATCATGTTTCCCCAATAATAGTTCGCCGCCAGCCGGGGAGAGAAATTCATCTTACGGCTCGGAGAAGTGTATTCCGTGCGAAAAGAAAACTCCATCTTCAATTGTTCCATCGGATAATAAGCCATCGAAAAGAAACCCGCACCAATGGTAGGCGACATGCGATTGCTGTCATCCGTCCCGCACAACAGATAATGATTCCTGTAATTGCGGATATAGCTCTCTATCCCCATATCCAGGCGGAATACCGATGACAGCCGTTTGGAAACTTTAGCCTTCAGATGCGTCTCTTGCTGACGTTCCAGCCAGTTATCACCCGAAACAACTGCTCCTCCGATTCTCCGGTTATAGTAAGAATAGGCCGCCCCTGCAAACCAACTCCACTCTCCGGAAGTATGCCTGCGAAAGGTTGCATTTACATAGATATTGTCTTCACCCAGCCCGAACAATCTGCGGTTATCCCCTTCGTAAGTGGAAAAGTCCGTCCGGTCGTATTGTGCGTAAACCTTCCATACCACTCTTTCATCAAGAGTATAACGGAACTGGACAGCTCCGGAAAACATCCGGTAAGGCTTCTCGAAATCCCTCCTGCCCGAATAAACCTTGTCATACAAACCCAGGTTCTGATAATTCAAGTCAACAGACAAGGATCCTCTGTCAAAAGTCTTTGTGCCCCCTCCACCAACACCGACAACGGAAGCGTTCACTCCGACTTTATCGACCTTGCTGTAATCTTTTGTTTCCAATGGCAAGACTGCCGAAAGCGCTTCTCCATATTCTTGTGAAGCGCCTCCCGAAGCAAGGTTTACCCCACTGAACATAAATGTAGAGTAACGACTGCGAGCAGGGGTATTTATTCCGTTCGAAGTATAGGGATTCAGTACATGCATTCCATCAATAAAAGTCTGCGTCTCGTAACTGCCTCCACCACGTACCAGCAATTCACCGGTTTCACCCTGCACTTGCGTACCGGGCAAAGTCTGCAATGCCTTGTATAAATCACCGTTCGCACCGCCCACCGTGACCAGTTCCACCGGATGCATATCGCTCCAACGGCTGTTGGCAGCAGGAGTTCTGGCTCCTTTTACCACTACTTCTTCCAAAGCGACACTGTCTATATTAAAATTCAGACGTACTGTATCGGTCACTGATTTCTGCGCTACGGAAGGCTGTGTATAAAGTAATACACCCAATATCCCAAAGACTGTTTCCCGTTTCATATCTTTACATTCGTTGTGTTTCCTGCCGCAAACATAAAGGAAGGGTATAAGACAAAAAAATATCCGGGACAGACAGCCCGGATATGTGACAACCAACAAACTCTTTGTGACGAACAACGTATTTCTGTGACGAGTGACTAACTCTTTGTTCGGTTTTCAATCAATGCTTTCACCTCTTTGGCGTATGCGCGTGAAACCGGAACATCTTCTTCGCAACCCTCCAGATTCAGCTTATATCCCTGAGAGTTTCCATCTACTTTCACCACCATCCGGATGTTTACAAGAAAGGCCCTATGGCAACGGATAATAAAAGGGCAAGCAGAGACAGCTTCCTCTGCCTGCTTCATGGTGGCACGCAACAATCTCCATGTAATTTTCTTTTCTTTATCCGAATCTGAACGGTAACCTACTTTTACGTAATTCCCCTTTGCCTCTGCATAAAGGAAATCTCCGGCCTTTACTTCCAGCATTTCTTTGGTGCCACCGGCAAACACCAACGCTTCTTCCGAGGAAAACACCTTGTCTTCCAAGCTCGCTATCCCAACTTCCGGGGATATTCTCCTTGAAAGGTGACCGTTCATCTCCATAGCTTCTTTCAGATTGCGGGTCAGTTGCAAATTGCGGTTCCACATCAGAAAAAATATGGTAGGAAAAGGTGCCAGCACCATTACCCAAGACAAAGCCAGAAAGAACAACCGCTTGTCCAACCACATTCCCATCAACCATGATTGATAGGCCCAAATCCCCACTGCTATCAGCAACAACATCAGCAGCAAATTCAACACATGCTTACCCAATGTCCAGTTCTGCTCCTTGTAATAAGCAGGAAATAATGCCGGAAGCAAATAGGTGAAAACTCCCGAAGCACCTGCCGCAATCAATGCAGAACCGGCAACCACCCCAAACACACTTCCCTTTATCCGGGAAATACCGAACGGCTGAAGTATATATAATATCAGAAAAATAATGGCCGAAGGTATCACTACTGCCTTCCAGCGTTGATAAAACGTAGGATAAGGACTCCGCCAAAGTTCCACCAATTTCCCCATAAGTATATAGTCTCTCTTGTTTACATGGTAATATATGCAAAGATAATACATTTACTCAACACATGCTCATACAGATACTATATTATCAATCTGTTTTATCACACGACAAGGATTTCCCACTGCCACACAATTCGCAGGAATAGAACGGGTAACCACACTCCCCGCCCCGATAACGCTGTTCCTCCCGATGGTGACACCAGGCAAAATGACAACCCCTCCACCAATCCATACTCCATCCTCTATTCGTACAGGTAAGGCATACGTACGGCAGATTTCTTGTTCTTCCGGACAGTCCTGCACCATACGTTCATCTACTTTGGTAGAATGGGTTGCCGTATATATCTGTACATTAGAGGCTATTAAGACGTTGCTACCTATGTCAATACGATTGTTGTCCACAAAGGTACAATTCATGTTGACAATTACCTTGTCGCCCATAAAAATATGCTTGCCACATTCACAATGGAAGTCAATATCCACATGCACATTCTTGCCTACATGTCCCAACATCTCACACAACAACTCCCTCCTGCGCTTGCTATCGGCATAATCTGTGGCATTGAATTGTGCCAGGAGACGTTTTGTACGCAAAATCATCTCCACTATTTTCGGATCCCTGCTTCCTATAAAAGGTTCGCCAGCCATGCACTTTTCATATTCTGTTTTCATACGCATCCTGTTTTTGCGGACAAAAATACAAAACTCTAATGTATAGGAATTTATCCTATGTTAAAAAATACCCCTTTGCCCTGATACGACTCAATGATTGTTGTGTAATGCCAAGGAAAGAAGCGATATGTCCCAAAGTCACTCTATGAAAAAGGGCCGGACACTCACTCATTAATTTTTCATAACGCTCATACGCAGACAAGTTGAGGCGAGATATATGAATATCTTGTAAGCGAAGAAAATTTTCCTGTTGTAACACCCTCATCCAATTTGCAATATCTATATCTGACTTATACAACTCATTAAGCGTTTCAATGGAAATAGAATAGACCTCTCTATTCGTCGGCAGCGTCAGATGTGTATAAGAGACAGAGCTACATCACCTTCCATAGAGAACCATGTCGTTATTTCTTTTCCATCGTGCAAGGTGTACGAGCGTGTCATTCCCTTCTCTATGAAGTGGACTTGCCTATCAAATTGTCCTGCACGGATAATAAGTGTTTTGACAGGAAACACTTGCTTTTCAAAACCATGTGCCAATGTCGCCAATGCTTCATCTGAAACCGGATAATAAACTCTTATTGTTCTGACAATATTCTCCATACTAAAATATCCCTTTTTACAAAGGTATAAAACAAGGAAGAGTTTGCGAAACTTGCGTAACATATTTGTCATATATAGATTGCAAAATCTAGTATTTCTAAAGAAAATAAAGGATGAATGGCTATTTTTTATGTTATAAAACACATTTCTCGCAAACATTTCGTATCTTTGCAACGTTATAAGATAAAAGAAAAGATGTAAAAACCCGCTTTCCGAAACGCGGAGAGCACAAAAAGATGAGAATTATGAAAAAGAATGCAAATGAAATTTTTATGTTACAGTACCAAATCAAACGCTATCAGGCAATGGGTAATGGAACAATGTGTCAAACACTGAACGGTAAACTACAAAAGCTGCTTGCAAAGCAGTCACTCGTAACCATGTAAAAAAACACCTTTAAATACAATGAATAAAGGGCAGGGAACTTTTCAGTTCTCTGCCCTTTTTCTTTTTTATCCATCTATACTAATGGTTAGCACCAACAACAAACTCACTTTGCATCCTTATCTCCCTACCGTCAACCGAAATTCCTTGTAGGGTAATTATATATATTCCGTTCATATCCGAAGTATAAAAGTTGAGTGTACCCATAGCGGAAGTTATCTCCGGATTCCAATAAAGTGTATGCCGAAAATCCGGTAAGCGAGAACCGGCTTGTTTCTCTGAATTGTATGATGGAGCAACAAATGCGATTCTCTTTTGTGGAAATTCATAAGAAAACAT
>ERZ1504199.973-NODE-973-length-9144-cov-5.732204_pt1 | contig 9144 bp, 7 predicted proteins | sample MGYA00574889_ERZ1504199 | MGnify/ENA primary metagenome ERZ1504199 (study PRJEB39906, sample SAMEA3182081) | gut metagenome | biome: human; feature: gut; material: Stool; isolation source: human stools | place: Canada | collected 2012-12-04 ...
GGGCTACGAGCTGGTAGGCATCCGCGAGGGGGCCTGCTCGTTCGACTTCGCCGGAGACGGAACCTTCACGGCCCAGCTGGGGTCGCACGAGCTTGCGGGCAGCTACACCTTCGACGCCTCGACGCACGAACTGGCGCTGCAGGTCTCGACGGGCAAGATTCCGCTGGGGACCATCCCGGGCCGCGCCTATCTGAGCGGCACGGAGCTGCAGCTGGTCTTCCCCGCCACGAAGCTCGTCGAGCTGATTGAGAGCCTCGGGCAGAAGATTCAGGCCCTCTCGTCGGGCACCAAGCTGCTCGAAAACTACGAGAACGTCTACATCGGCTTCGCCTTCTCCAAGTAGAGCGGGCGGCTGCGGCCGGACAGAACGAGACAAGCGGAGCTCCTCCCCATGCGGGAAGAGCTCCGCTCGTTTGATGCAAACCGCTCGGCGCCGGCTCAGAGGAAGAGCACGGCGAGGGTTGCGATGCAGAAGCCGCCGGCAAATCCGGCCAGCACCTGCCAGCCGTTGTGGCTGCCCAGGTAGAGGCGGGCCGAGGCGAGGGCCCCGGCGCAGAGGATGGCCACCGAGAGCGGCACCATCATGTTGCCCACGCCGGCGACGTTCATCAGCACCAGCAATGCCACGACGGCACCCATGCCCGTCAGGTGGAGGCTGATTTTCCAGTAGTGCGAGACGACGAGGCACATCCCCTCGCAGCAGGCGGCCGCCAGCATGAACTTGCGCAGGAAGTCGGCCGCGGGAATGCGCGAAAGCGTGTAGGCGCAGAGCAGGTAACAGCAGAGGCCTGCCACCAGCGGCAGCGTACGCTCCTCGCGGCGGTCGACCCGCCAGTCCGACAGGCGCCCCAGCGAGCGCAGCAGGGCGAGCACCAGCAGCGGAATCACCAGTGCGTAGAGCACGACGACCCACAACAGGTAGAGTTTCACATCGAGGGGATAGCGCGCAAAGGTGGTCATCGTCAGCAGCAGCGCCATGACGTAGAGCGGCAGCAGAAAGGGGTGCAGCGCCCACGAAAGCCCCTGGGATATCTTGCGGTAATTCATCCGTTACAAATTTTACAAAGGCGCGGTGCCGAAGCCGTTGCTCCGCTCTTCGGCCGGAGCATCCGCCCCGCCGCAAACCGGGTCGGCCGGAGCGACGGTCCGCGCAGCCTATATCTGTTTGCGCAGCCGTGCGACGGGGATGTTGAGCATCTCGCGGTATTTGGCCACCGTACGGCGGGCGATGCGGTATCCCTTCGAATTGAGGATATCCATCAGCGTCTCGTCGGTCAGCGGGTGACGCTTGTCCTCCTCGTCGATGCACTGCTGGAGGATGTTCTTGATTTCGTAGCTCGAAACCTCCTCGCCGCTCTCGGTCTGCATCGCCTCCGAGAAGAGCGACTTGAGCAGGATGATGCCGAACTGCGTCTGGACATACTTGCTGTTGACCACGCGCGAGATGGTCGAGACGTCGAGCCCCGTGCGGTCGGCAATGTCCTTGAGAATCATCGGCCGCAGCTTCGACTTGTCACCGTCCTTGAAGTACTCCTTCTGGTAGTCGAGGATGGTCTGCATCGTCCGCATGAGCGTGTCGTGGCGCTGCTTGATGGCCGAGATGAACCACTTGGCCGAGTCGATTTTGCTCTTGACGAACTGCAGCGCCTCGCGGTCCTCTGCCTTGACCGTGCCGTCGGGGGCCACCATGTCGCGGAGCATCTCCGCATAGCGGCGGTTGATGCGCACCTCGGGGATGTTGCTCGAGTTGAGCGAGAGGTCGAAGCGCCCGTCGTGGTAGTCGAGGATGAAGTCCGGAACGATGTAGGGGGTCGTATCGGTTCCCCCCTCGGCGTAGAGGTTGCCCGGCTTGGGGGTCAGGCGGCGGATTTCGGCGATGGCATCGCGGAACTCCTCCTCGCTCACCTGCAGGCGGGACATCAGCTTCTCGTAGTGCTTCTTGACGAACTCGTCGAAGTAATCGGTCAGGATGCGGCGCGCAAGACGGCGCGCCGGCGTGTTCATCGGCAGCTGCCCCATCTGCAGCAGCAGGCACTCGCGCAGGTTGCGGGCGCCGATGCCGGCAGGCTCCAGGTCGTGGATGACGTCGAGCAGCCGTTCGAGCTCCTCCGCCGTGGTCTCGATGCCCAGCGTGAAGGCGATGTCGTCGGCGATGGCATCCAGCTCCCGACGCAGGTAGCCGTCCTCGTCGATGCTCCCCACCAGGTAGGTGGCCAGCCGCATCTCCCGCTCCGAGAGGTTGCGGTAGCCGAGCTGCTCGACCAGGTACTCCTGCAGCGAACGCCCCTCGGAGAGAATCACCGGACGCTGCTTGTCGTCCTTCGAATAGTTGTTGATGCGGCTCTTGTAGGAGGGCGTCTCGTCCTCGCGCAGGTATTCGTCGACCGAAATCTGCTGGGGCTCCTCCTCTTCGGGCGTACGTTCGTCCTCCTCCAGCACGATGTTGTTCTCGATTTCCTGCTTGATGCGCTGCTCGAGCTGCATGGCGGGAAGCTCCAGCAGCTTGATGGTCTGAATCTGCTGGGGCGAGAGCTTCTGCTGAAGCGAAAGGACCTGTTTCTGTGTTATTGCCATATCGAATCCAAATTAAGAATCAGCTTCTCATTTGGCTCCTTCATTTTCGGGTTTGTTCGGGTCTCACGGTTCGGGTCTGCACCCCGAAATCAAGCCGCGCGGGGCCGAAGCCCCGCCGGCAGGCTCTGCACGGAAACAATCAGAAATCGGCGTGCTGCGGCGTACGCGGGAAGGGCTGCACGTCGCGGATGTTGGTCATGCCCGTGACGAAGAGCAGCAGGCGGTCGAAGCCCAGGCCGAAGCCCGAGTGAGGCGCCGAGCCCCAGCGGCGCGTGTCGAGGTACCACCACAACTCGCGCTCGTTCATGCCCAGCTCCTTGACGCGGCGGTTGAGTTTCTCGTAGTCGGCCTCGCGCTCCGAGCCGCCGATAATCTCGCCGATGCCCGGGAAGAGGACGTCCATGGCGCGCACCGTCTTGCCGTCGTCGTTCTGCTTCATGTAGAAGGCCTTGATGTCCTTCGGGTAGTTAATCAGGATGACCGGGCGCTTGAAGTGCTCCTCGACCAGGTAGCGCTCGTGCTCCGACTGCAGGTCGCAGCCCCAGTCGCACGGGAATTCGAACTTGCGGCCCGAAGCCTTCAGAATCTCGATGCCCTCGGTGTAGTCCAGACGCTTGAAGTCGTTGTGGAGCACGAAACGGAGCCGGTCGAGCAGCCCCTTGTCCCACATCTTGTTCATGAACTCGAGGTCCTCCATGCAGTGGTCCAGCGCATACTGGATGAGGTACTTGAGGAAGTCCTCGGCCAGTTCCATGTTGTCCTCCAGGTCGTAAAAGGCGGCCTCGGGCTCAATCATCCAGAACTCCGAGGCGTGGCGCGGCGTGTTGGAGTTCTCGGCACGGAACGTGGGGCCGAAGGTGTAGATGCGGCCCAGCGAGAGGGCGCCCAGCTCGCCTTCGAGCTGACCCGAGACGGTCAGGTTGCACGACTTGCCGAAGAAGTCCTTCGTATAGTCCACCTTGCCATCCTCCGTGCGGGGCGGATTGGCGATGTCGAGCGTCGTCACCTGGAACATAGCACCGGCACCCTCGCAGTCCGAAGCGGTGATGATGGGGGTGTGGAAGTAGTAGAATCCGTGGCTGTTGAAGTACTCGTGGATGGCGTAGGCCATGGCGTGGCGGATGCGCAGCACGGCGCCGAAGGTGTTGGTGCGCGGACGCAGGTAGGCGATGTCGCGCAGGAACTCGAGCGAGTGGCCCTTCTTCTGGAGCGGGTAGGTATCGGGGTCGGCCGTGCCGTATATCTCGATTTTCGAGGCCTGCACCTCGACGCCCTGACCCGAGCCGGGCGAGGCGACCAGACGGCCGTCCACACGGATGCAGGCGCCCGTGGTGATGGGCTTGAGCTCCTCGTCGGAGAATTTCGCAAGGTCAACCACCACCTGGATGTTCGACAGACACGAGCCGTCGTTCATGGCGATGAAGGCCACGTTCTTGTTGCCGCGCTTGGTGCGCACCCAACCCTTGACGACCACGTCCGTATCGACGGCTGCCGCCTTGAGTATTTCAGCGATTCTCTGTGTTTTCATATCGTGATTCTGTTGTTTTCCGTTTGCTTTTCGAATTGACAAAGGTATCGATTATTTGTGATTTCTCAAAATAAAAAGTACCTTTGTCCGCATCTGACATCATCCGAACCGAAATGAAGCAGACGATACTTCTTCTTGCCGCCCTCTGCTGCACGGGAGCCCTCCAGGCCCAGCAGGCGGGGCGCATCTACCGCACCGAGGTCATCCCCTACGACACGCGCCACGACGCCGAGGCGCGCAACCGCGCCGGAGTGGAGGCCTACCGGGAGTTCAAGCCCCGGATGCTCGTCTCCGAGGGCGAGGTGCTCATCGCCGGCCAGAGCCTCGAGATTCCCTACGCCTGGACCGACGGCAACGTCTACCTCCACATCGAAAATGCGGGGCGGCCCTACCGCCTGACGCTCAACGGCGAAGAGGTGGCCCTCTGCGCCGACCCCGTCACGCCGGCCGAGTACGCCCTGACGCCCTACATCCGCGAAGGAGAGAACTCGCTGCTGCTCGAACTGGACAACACCGGGCGGTCGGCCATCGACCCCGAGGCGACGCCCCGCGAGCCCTTTGCCGGGAGCTACCTCTACATGCAGAACAAGCGCTCGATTCGCGACTTCACCATCTCGCTCGAACCCGACCCCGAGGGGCGCGACTTCGGCGTGCTGCGGCTCGACATCGTGGCCCAGAACTCCTACAACTACGACGAGCCGGTGACCGTCGGCTACGACATCTACTCGCCCCAGGGCAAGCTGCTCGAGTTCAACATGACCGAGGTGACCATCCCCGGCCGCTCGACCGACACCGTGCGCTTCGACCCCTACATCTACGGCACCTTCGCCAACAAGTGGGAGGGCGGCGCCAAAAGCGTCCCGCTCTACAAGGTGATGCTCTTCACGCGGCGCGACGGCGTCTACAAGGAGTACATGCCGATGAAAATCGGCTTCGGCAAGACGGAGCTGCGCGACGGCAAGCTGATGCGGCTGGGCAAGGAGCTCACGCTCAAGCGCGTGCGCTGCAATGCCGGGACCGACCCCACCGCGACGCGCCGCGAACTGCTCCGCCTGAAGGGGCAGGGCTACAACACCGTCTGCCCCGACTGTCCGCAGCCGGCGTGGTTCTACGCCCTGTGCGACGAGACGGGACTCTACGTCATCGACCGCGCCGCCATCTCGGCACCCGAGCGGCGCGGGGACCGCACCGTCGGAGGGACGCCGTCGAACGACCCGCAGCTGGCCGACGAGTACCTCGAACGGGTGAAGGCGATGTACTACCGCTCGCGCAACTTCACCTGCGTGGTGGCCTTTGCGCTGGGCGCCCCCTCGGGCAACGGCTACAACATGTACAAGGCCTACGAGTGGCTCAAGTCGGTCGAGAAGTCGCGCCCGGTCATCTACGAGGATGCCGACGGCGAGTGGAACAGCGACCTCTGAGGCCGGCACACCGCCGCACCGTCACACCGTCACACCGTCACACCGTCATACTGCCACACTGCCACCCCACATCCGAAAATTCGAAAAGTGACCATCGAACTCATAGTCATCGGCAAGACCGATTCGAAGGAGGTCGCCGCGCTGGTCGAGCAGTACGCCCGGCGCATCGACTTCTACTGCCGCTTCCGCTTCACGGTGCTGCCCGACGTGCGCAACACGCGCAGCCTCTCCGAGAAGCAGCAGCGCACGGCCGAGGGTGAGGCCATCCTCCGTCAGCTGACCGAGGGCGACTACGTGGCGCTGCTCGACGAGCACGGCACCGAATACCGCTCGGTGGAGTTCGCCGCATGGCTCCAGAAGCGGATGAACAGCGGCATGAAGCGGCTCGTGCTGGTCATCGGCGGTCCCTACGGCTTCTCGGAGGCGGTCTACGCGCGGGCCGATGCGCGCCTGTCGCTCTCGAAGATGACCTTCTCGCACCAGATTGTGCGGGCGCTCTTCGCCGAACAGCTCTACCGCGCCTTCACCATCCTCAACAACGAACCCTACCACCACGAATAATGATGGAGCGCCGCCCCGCCATAGCCGTCATCGCCCCCAGCATTCTCACGGCGCTGGGCATGAAGTCGATTCTCGAGAAAATCATCCCGATGGCCGAGGTCGAGGTCTTCAACGACGTACATGCGCTCGAGGAGAGCGGCATGGAGCGCTACTTCCACTTCTTCACTGCCGCGCCGCTCTTCGTGCGCCACAGCGCCCTCTTCCGCCCCTACTGCCGGCGGGTGATTCTGCTCGCCGGAGGGTCGGTTCCCCCCGAGCTGGCCGACATGCGCCGCCTGAACATCCTCCGCAGCGAGGAGGAGCTCGTGCGCGACATCATGCACATGCACCGCAGCGTCCACCACGACGCCCACGACCCGGCGCCCGACGCCTCCGCCGCACTGGGGCCCGTGCTCTCGGCCCGCGAGGCGGAGGTGCTGGCCCTCATCGCCCGCGGACACATCAACAAGGAGATTGCCCAGCGGCTCGGCATCGGGCTGACGACGGTCATCTCGCACCGCCGCAACCTGATGGAGAAGCTCGGCATCCGCTCCGTCTCGGGGCTGACGCTCTACGCCGTCACGCGGGGCTATGTCGAGGCCGACGAACTCTGAGCGGAGCGCTCACGGGGCCGCTCCTCATAAATTAGGATTGCATTTTCGCGCGAAAAGCCCTTACTTTGCACCCGATTCGAACCATGCACCCGTGAAACCGCGCCTGCGCCACATCCCGCTTCTGCTGCTTTCGGCCATTGCCGCCGCCCTCCCGGCGGAGGGGCTTCGTGCACTGCCGCGGCCCCGCGACAAGGCCGCGACCGAAGAGAGCGACCTGCTCGCCGACACGGTGATTCAGGTCGACCGCGTCCAGGTAACGGCCATCAAGCAGGGGCTCATGCTGCGCAGCGAGCCCGTCGCCTCGTCGATTCTGGGCGAGCGGATGCTCGAACGGCGCCACGTCGACGCCCTGAAGGATGCCTCGCTCATCGTCCCCAACCTCCACATCCCCGACTACGGCTCGCGCATGACCTCGTCGATTTACGTCCGCGGCCTCGGCGCCCGCATCGACCAGCCCGTCATGGGGCTCAACGTCGACAACGTCCCGGTACTCAACAAGGACAACTACGATACGGAGCTGGCCGACATCGAGCGCATCGAGGTGCTGCGCGGCCCGCAGTCGACCCTCTACGGCCGCAACACGATGGGGGGCGTAATCAACGTCTACACGCTCTCGCCGCTCACCTACGAGGGCATCCGCCTCGGCATGGAGTACGGCAGCGGCAACACCCTCAAGCTGCGCGCGGCGGCCTATCAGAAGCTGCGCGAAGGGCTGGGGCTCTCCGTGACGGGCTACTACAGCCACAGCGACGGCCTCTTCGAGAACCGCTCGACGGGCAAGCTGTGCGACTGGGAGCGCAACGCCGGCGGACGGTGGCGCCTGCAGTGGCGCAGCGGCTCGCGCTGGCAGATTGACAACACCTTCGCCGTCTCGGTGCTCCGCCAGGGAGGCTATCCCTACGCCTACGTCGGCGAAGAGATTAAGGTCGACGGCCAGAGCGTCATCCGCCCGGGCGAAATCAGCTACAACGACCCCTCGTCCTACCGCCGCACGCTGCTGAGCGACGGACTGACCGTCCGCTACGAGGGCGAACGCTTCACGCTCGCCTCGATTACGAGCTACCAGTACTCCGACGACGAGATGATACTCGACCAGGACTTCCTGCCCCTCTCCTACTTCACGCTGCGGCAGGCCCGCACGGAGCACACGCTGACCGAGGACATCGTCATCCGCAAGCGGGGCAAGGGAAACTACCGCTGGCTGTTCGGCGCCTTCGGATTCTACCGCCACGGGGTGATGGACGCCCCCGTGAGGTTCAAGCAGTATGGAATCGACGAACTGATTCTCAAGCATATCAACCAGGTGAATCCCGACTATGTCGACGTCTGGGACGACGACAACTTCGTGCTGGGGAGCACCTTCCGCATGCCGACGCTCGGCGCCGCACTCTACCACGAGTCGGAGTACCGCACGGGGCGCTGGCGCTTCACGGCGGGGCTGCGCTTCGACTACGAGCACGCCACGCTGCGCTACCGCAACTTTACCGACACGGGGTGCAAGACCTACCGGACCGACGAGGAGGGCAACCGCGAGCTGGTGGCCACCACGCCGATTAAAATCGACACGCGGGGCACGCTGCGCGACCTCTTCACCGAACTGCTGCCCAAGGTGACGGTCACCTACTCCTTCGACGAGAACCGCAACCTCTACCTCTCGGTCGCCAAGGGCTACAAGGCCGGCGGCTTCAACACGCAGATGTTCTCCGACGTGCTGCAGCAGCAAATCATGAAGGAGTACTTCCACGTCGGCACGCAGTACGACATCCGCAAGGTGGTGGGCTACGACCCCGAGTACAGCTGGAACTACGAGGTCGGGGGCCACTTCTCCTGCCTCGAGGGTGCCATACGGGGCGACTTCGCCCTCTTCTGGATTGACTGCCGCGACCAGCAGCTGACCGTCTTCCCCGAGGGGAGCACCACGGGGCGCATGATGACCAATGCCGGCCGCACGCGCAGCCTCGGCGCCGAGGTGGCCCTGCAGGCGGTGCCCCACCGCAACGTGGAGCTCAACGTCGCCTACGGATACACCGACGCCCGCTTCGTGAAGTACAACAACGGCATCGAGGACTACGCCGGGAAGCGCATCCCCTACGCCCCGGAGCACACCTTCTCGGCCCTCGCCTCGTGGGAGATTCCCGTCGGCCTGCGCTGGCTCGAGCGCATCGTCCTGCAGGCCGACCTGCGCGGCACGGGACCGATTGCCTGGAACGAGCAGAACTCGCTCCGGCAGTCATTCTACCTGCTGACGGGAGCCTCGGTGCGCTTCGAGCAGCGCCACTTCTCGCTCGACCTCTGGGGCCGCAACCTCGCCGATACGCGCTACGACGTCTTCTACTTCCGCTCCATCGGCAACGACTTCGTGCAGCGGGGACGTCCGCGCACCTTCGGCATAACGCTCAACATCAACCTTTAGAAAAGACTAATCCAAACCTGTCTCTTATACACATCTCCGAGCCCACGAGACCGT
>ERZ1504199.985-NODE-985-length-9040-cov-4.530328_pt1 | contig 9040 bp, 7 predicted proteins | sample MGYA00574889_ERZ1504199 | MGnify/ENA primary metagenome ERZ1504199 (study PRJEB39906, sample SAMEA3182081) | gut metagenome | biome: human; feature: gut; material: Stool; isolation source: human stools | place: Canada | collected 2012-12-04 ...
GGTTGACAACTTTAATGCAAATGTTGCAGGTAGTCTGTACTCTCCATCGTGGACTGGCGGTACTCATGGATCACATAGCATGTAGGAATAGTAGTAAATAATACAAGTTTGATGTTTTTTATTCTTGCCTTGTTTATAGGAGAATAAAAATTGTATTTTGCAACTGTTTGAATTGTGAAGTAAGTAATTTGTACCGTTATTTTGGAAGTAGTGGAAGTGCATGATATGTGTGTTTTCTACTACTTTCAGAATGAGGTATATTGATGATTGTATTTATGAAAAATTGTTTTTTACTGATAGCTATTGCTTCATTCTTATTAGGATGTAGTGGCAATAAAAAGGAGAATACTTTGCAAGATGAAGAGGGTACTCCAGTTATTAATCTATCATCAGACAATGTGTCTAAGGTTGCTTTACTACCATTGAGCGAAGCTGCTGCGAAAGTGGAGATTGTTTCGTTGGAGGTGACGGACGAATCTCTAATAGGAGAAATTACTAAAATGAAGGTGACTGATTCTGACATCTGGGTGAAACATTATAAAGACAATCATGTCCTCCGATTTTCACGTTCCGGAAAGTTCTTGAATAAGGTAGGCAAAGTTGGACAAGGACCGGAAGAATATATCAGAATGGCTGATTTCTTCGTGGACGAGAACACCAAAGAAGTATATATCCAGACGACAATAGTTGGAGTTAAAGTCTATGATTATGAAGGCAATTATAAGCGGACAGCTGCAAAAACATCTCCGGATGATGTATTTATGACAATGTATTTCCAATTTGCATTGTATGATAACAAGTTCTTTATAGCTCAAAATCTGGCATTTATCAATAAACCGACACCAAAAGATTCGGTATGGTCTTTTGCATGGGTTGATAGTACTTACCAGAAAAAAAAGATATTCAAAAATCCGGCACATATCGGGCGTGAAGAGGAAATTATGAAGAACGGAATTAATTTCCAGCAGTTTGTTAACTATTGGTTAGAACCTTTTACCAGTATAGATACCTATGGCAATCAGTTGACCTTGAAATATCCGGATACCGATACGATTTATCGTTATGACAGCCCTGCGAATGAGTTGGTACCTCAATATATCATTTCAACCCATGAAGAAAAAGGTGATTATGGGGCGACTCATGTTTGGTTTAGGGAAAGAAGCGCTTTCGATTATTTTTCCATATATTCTTATTATCCGAGTAAGGATAATATCTATCTGTTGTGCAGTAAGGGGGAAACCATTTATACTTATTGTTATGGCAAACAGACTGGAAAAGTGAAAGTAAAAGAGCGAAAATCCGAGATTACGGAACGAATGCTGGGTAATCACACCCTTCGTAGGCTGGAAGGTGCTAAGTACTTTATCTTGGATAATGATTTGTGTGGAGGGTCGTTCCATGTAGATTATCGTTCACAAGGAAAGTATTGGATAGATGTACTTATTCCGAACAGTGAAGACAACTGGATAGATATAGACGAGATGAGAACTTCTGACGTAAAGGATGAATCTCTAAAAGCAAAATTCATCCATACTTTGGAGAATGTAGAGGAAGAGAGTAATCCGATATTGGTAATTGCTACATTAAAATAGTAAATGATGGATAAGTCTTTTTTGATAACTACTGGGAATCAGCATCAATATGTATATTCGGATGCTTTGTGCTATTTTCTTTATGTGCCGGAAGAAATGGCAACTGTAATGGAACATATGGATGCATCACTTGTTGATAGAACAAATTATTACGAACGTAAACTGAAATTTCTGAAAGAACATTGTTTTTTTGAAAAGAGAGGGGTAACATTTCAAACAGATTATAGTGAAGAATTGGTAAAACGAAACCTTGCAGGGTTGCGGCAATTATTGATTGAAGTAACTGATAGGTGTAATTTGGAATGTAAGTATTGTGGTTATGGTGAATTTTATTCTAATTATGACCGGCGAGAAACAGGTGACCAGGCTTTTGAAAACGTAAAACTATTGGTAGATTATTTGACTAAACTATGGTGTTCTGATTATAATGTTTCTCATAAAAATGAGATTACAATTGGATTTTATGGCGGAGAACCTCTGCTGAATATGAAACTGGTGAAGGAAACAATTGCCTATATTGAGAGTTTGAATTTGCCTTCTTTGATTTTTAATTACAATACAACCACGAATGCTATGCTACTGGACCGGTATATGGACTATTTGGTGGAAAAGAATTTTAGTATTCTGATTAGTTTGGACGGGAATGAGGTGCAATCTGCTTATCGGGTAGATAAGCATGGAAATTCGTCTTTCTCACGTGTAGTCAGAAACGTAAAGAAACTGCAAGAAACCTATCCGGATTATTTTGAAAAGAAAGTAAATTTCAACTCTGTATTGCATAACTTGAATTCTGTTGCAGAATGTTATTATTCCATCAAAGAACTGTTTGGGAAGAATCCTCGTATGGCGCAGCTAAATACTACTGGGCTTATTCCGGAACGTGTTGAAGAGTTTTCTAAAATGTTTAATGATAGAGTGAGGAGCTTTGATGAAGCAGTGCAACACGAGGATTTGAAGTATACTTTCATTAAGGATGGCAGCCGTTCCGTGAGCTATCATTCGATGTTGATGCGATATGGTGGTAATCGTTATGCTACTTATTTGGATTTGTTTGATACGGGGTGGGAAGACCGATACATTCCCACAGGCACTTGTCGCCCTTTTGAACGCAAATTATTTTTGACAGTTCGTGGAAAAATTCTTCCATGCGAAAAGATTGGACAAGAACATGCTATTGGATATCTGAAGGATGGAAAACTGAATTTGGACTGTGCAGCTGTAGCTAAATATTATAGTTCGATGTACGAAAAGGTAGTAAAAAGCTGTCGACACTGTTATTTAAAAAGGAGCTGCGGTCAGTGCTTGTTTTTGTTGAAGGAAAAGAATGGGCAATTGATATGTCCCGGCATACAAACGGATGCTAAGTTGAAAGAGGAGTTTGGGATTTTTTTAACGTATGCTGAGAATTATCCGAATCATTATGAGGAGTTGTTATCTTCTATTGTAGTCGATTAATTGAAAAAGGAGTAAATGCAATGAATTATTTATTTTATTTGGAGCCTTATGCGTTTTTGTTGCGTAGTAATGACAAAACAGTAGTTTATAATACTCTGAATGCAACTTATTTGATTTGTCCTGATTATCCGATTGTACAGTTGATTATTGAACAGTGGCAAAATCCGACGAATGGGTATAGTGTTTTGTTGGATAAGGAAATGATGGAAAACGAAGTTGTAAGACATTTTGTTGAGGCTGTAAGAGAATTGTTTTCGGGTGATTGTATAGAATATGACGGGAAATTTCCTAAGCCTTATATCTTTCAGCCAACTTTGTTCTTGAATTCAGATATACGTGTCAAAGATGAGGAAAAAAAAGCCTCTTTGGGAAATCGTGTTATGGAAAACCTTAATGAAGTAAATCTGTATTTACCGGCAACGTGTGAGTTGGAGTGTCCGGCTTGTACTTCTTACTTCCATCAAATAAATCACTGTACTGTTCACTCCGGTGATGGACTGAAAACAGACGATTATCGTCGATTAATACGCCAATTCTTGATGAATGGCATTAAACGGATTAATATATTTGCAGGAGGAAATCCGAATAAAAATAGCTATGTTAGGCAATTGCTTCCTGACATGGAAAAATCAAAGGTAGATGTGCATTTGTATTTGGATAATACATTCTTGTGTAGTGAATATGAAGAATTGGTGCAACAGACCAAATGTGTTTTAGAAGTTTTAGTCCATGCTGAAGGTTTTGGTAATCAGCTGACTGAAGATATGCAGAAGTTCCCGTACGATAGAGTGAAGTGGAATTTGATAGTATCCAATGAATCTGATATGGAACGTATAGAAAAAATGGAGATACCTGCAGAAACGGTAGTTCAAATAAAACCTTTTTATACAGCGGAAAATAAAGATTTCTTTAGAGAGTATGTCTACTTGGAAATGCAAGATATATTGGCTGCCCCTATTGATAGAAAAACGATATTTAGGCATCGGACTTTGAATGATAATTTTTTCGGTAAGTTAACAATTTATCCTTCGGGAGAAGTCTATGCCAATGTGAATTGCAGTGTATTAGGAAATATACAAGATTCATCTTTAAAGGAACTTCTCTATAAAGAAATAACAGAAGGAAATGCTTGGCTTAGAATTAGAGGCAATGAAAAACCTTGTAACCAATGTGTTAATAGGGATTTATGTCCCTCTATCTCTAATTATGAGCTGGTGATAGGAAAAAACAATTTATGTAATATACCAATTGAATAAGTGGACGTATTCCCATATTATCGTCAGCTTGATGCCATGGATTGTGGTCCTACTTGCCTACGTATGATAGCTAAGTTTTATGGTAAGAGCTATTCTTTGCAGACTTTGCGTGCCCGTTCTTTTATTTCTCGCAATGGTGTTTCCATGTTAGGCATCAGCGATGCTGCTGAGTCTATTGGTTTCAGAACGTCCGGAGTTCGTGTCTCTTTTGAACAATTGGCGGAAGATGTTCCTCTGCCTTGCATTTTGCATTGGAATCAGAGTCATTTTGTGGTTTGCTATGATGTTAAGAAAAAGAAAGGGCAATACACGTTTAGGATAGCAGACCCTGCAACTCAGTTGGTTACGTATAATGAACTGGAATTGAAGCGATGCTGGTTAGCTACCAAATCGGACGGAGAAGAGAAGGGGACTGCGCTTGCACTGGGACCCACTCCTGACTTTTATAATGGTGAGGGAGAACCGGAACTGAAAGAAAGAGGGTTGCGTTTTTTCTTCCGTTATCTGACTCCCTATAGGAAAGAGTTGTTTCAGCTGATATTGGGCATGTTGGTGGTGAGCTTACTTCAGCTTATCCTACCTTTTCTTACGCAAGCCTTGGTGGATGTGGGTATCAGTGACGGAAATTTGAGCTTTATTACCTTAGTGCTGGTTGCGCAGATTATAATCTCGGTATCACAACTATCGGTAGAGTTTATCCGTAGCTGGATATTGTTGCATGTGAATACGCGTATATCCATCTCCCTTATTTCGGACTTTTTGGCAAAGTTGATGAAGTTGCCGCTTCATTTTTTTGATACGAAGATGGTGGGAGACATTATACAGCGCATTGGTGACCATGACCGTATAAAGAATTTTCTGACAGGTTCTTCTATTAGTACGCTCTTTTCTTTTGTCAGTTTTTTCATCTTTGCTATTGTACTTGCTTACTACAATTTGGTGGTATTGGGAATCTTTCTTTTAGGTAACAGCTTGTATATTGCCTGGATACTTGCTTTTATGAAATATCGCCGTGAATTGGATATCCGTCGGTTTGCACAAGCAGCCGGAGAGCAGAGTAACCTTGTGCAGATGGTGACCGCTATGCAGGAAATAAAGTTGAATAACTGCGAGACACAGAAGCGCTGGCAGTGGGAGCGTATTCAGGTGAAACTATTTAAAATCAGCGTAAAAGGGTTGACGCTAGGGCAGGTACAGCAAGTAGGTTCTGTGTTTTTCAATCAGACCATGAATATTATAATCTCGTTTATTGCGGCAAAGGCGGTGGTGGAAGGGGAGATGACACTGGGTATGATGATGTCTCTGACTTATATCATCGGTCAGCTCAGTGCGCCGGTCTCTTCTTTTATAGGATTTGCGCAGCAGTTTCAGGACGCCAAGATAAGTCTGGAACGGCTGAATGAGGTACATGGGAAGCCGGACGAGGAGCAGGATATTGCTTCAAAATTGTCTGTTTTGCCTGAGAAGCGGGAGCTGAGAATGGAAAATGTGTGCTTCAGTTACGATGGAGCGGATAGAGACTATGTGCTGGATAATGTCTCTTTGGTGATTCCCGAACATAAAGTGACAGCTATTGTAGGTGCGAGCGGGAGTGGAAAGACTACTCTGGTGAAACTGATGCTTGGTTTCTATTCGCCCAATAAGGGGGCTGTGAAGGTGGGTGATGCTTCGTTGGAGAACATAAATCCTCATTTGTGGCGTGCCAAGACGGGAGCCGTGATGCAAGATGGTTTTATCTTTTCGGAAACCATTGCGCAGAATATTGTTGTGGGAGAGGAGCAGGTTGATGTGGAGCGGCTACGTCACGCCGTGACGGTGGCCAATATCCGTGATTTTATAGATTCTCTTCCATTGGGATATAACACCAAAATCGGTATGGAGGGGAATGGTATCAGCCAAGGGCAGAAACAACGTTTGCTGATAGCACGTGCTGTGTATAAAAATCCGGAATTTCTTTTCTTCGACGAAGCCACCAATGCCTTGGATGCAAATAATGAAAAAGAGATTATGGAACATCTGCATGAATTCTATAAAGGAAAAACCGTGGTGGTAGTGGCGCATAGGCTCAGCACGGTGAAGGATGCCGATAAGATTGTGGTACTGGATAAGGGATGCATTGTGGAGGAAGGTACCCATCGGGAACTGACGGAGCGGAAAGGACTATATTACCGGCTGGTTAAGAACCAGTTGGAATTGGGTAGTTAATGAATGGAGGAAGAAAAGAAATATAAAGATATAGAACTCCGCAGTGAAGAAGTGCAGGAGGTGATGAACCATATCTCTCCCTGGGTAGTAAGGTGTGGAATCACTGTCTTGGCGTTGATTTTGCTGATGATACTGGTTGGTTGTTGGATATTCAGGTATCCGGACACCTTGGCGGCAGAGGTGACTCTGGCTACGGAAGAGCCTCCCGCCTTTGTGCTGTCACATGCTACGGGGAAGCTGGATACACTTTATGTGAAGAATGGGAGTCTGGTGAGTACGGATGCGGATTTAGGAGTGATTGGCAATGCTGCGTCTTCTGAAGATGTGCGTTTTCTTAAGGAGAGGATGAAAGCCTGGGAAGCGCAAGATTATGACTGGCGGGAAGGGGTGGAGTTTTTTGCCGGCAGGCGCTGGCAGTTGGGGGAACTGCAATCGGCTTTTGCAGCTTTCATTACTTCACTTACAGAATATGCACGTTTTATGGAGTTGGACTATTACGCTCGGAAACTTCGTTTTCAGGAAAAACAACTGGGTGGACAACGCTCCTATCTTCGGTTGGCAGAGCGGGAATATGAGTTGATTGATAAGGATATAAAGCTTGCCGAGAGTATGTATATCCGTGATTCTATTTTATATGTGCGCAAGGCGATGATTGCTGCGGAATTTGAGGAGTCTGGAAGCAGATATTTGCAAAGTTTGCGTTCTAAAGAAGAGGTACGTATGAGTTTGCTTCAGGCAGAAATGCAGTTGGTGCAACATGAGGAGAATATGTTGGATATACGTAAGCAAGCATACGATGAGGAACAGAGTCGTCGGACTGATTTAAAGAATGCCATAGGGCAGTTAGCCGCGCAATTGAGTGCATGGGAGCACTCTTATTTATTGAAAAGTCCGGTCAGGGGGAAGGTTACTTTTATGACGGTTTGGAGTCGTAACCAGAATGTGAAAGCCGGTGAGACGGTTTTCACGATTCAGCCATCCGACAGTTCAAGGGTGTTAGGTAAGGCTCTACTTCCTTTGCAGGGTTCGGGTAAGGTACATGTGGGACAGCGGGTGCATATACGTCTGAATAATTATCCCGACCAGGAGTTTGGCTATGTAAAAGGGCAGGTTGCAAGTATCTCTCCTGCTCCAACGGAAGAGGGAATGTATATAGTAGAAATAACTTTGCCTGACGGCATGCAGACCAACTACGGCAAACAGCTGCCTGTTTCGCGTGAGTTGAAAGGTACGGCAGACATTATCCTTGCTGACAAGAATGTATTGGAAAGGTTGTTGGCTCCGTTGAGGAAAGTGGTGGAATATGAAAAATAGTTCTATGTAAATTTCGTAATTCATTTGTTTTTAGTATGTTTGTGCTATTCGTATATATAGTATGAAATACTAAGGAAGAGAATGTTCTTAATGAAAGTATGAAAAGAAGAGTTAAAGCATTGACTGTTGTTTTGGCAATATGTCTTATAACTGTTTTTATTCGATGTCAGTCGAATGAAACTCCTATTCAGCAACTTGTAGTTGTTGTGAATGGGGATTCTATTGAGATGGTTTTTGTGAAAGGAGGTACATTTATGATGGGATGTACAGATGAGCAGGGATGTGACTGTGAGGATAACGAGAAACCAGCACGTAAGGAGTCGGTATCTGATTTTTACATAGGAAAATATGAAGTTACTCAAAGGCTGTGGAGGGCGGTTATGGATACTGATTCCATTTTGCCGTTTAATGGGGGATGCGAAGATTGCCCGATGGAAAATGTAAGCTGGAAAAATGCGCAGGAGTTTATCGGTAGATTAAATGCTATGACCGGTAAAACATTTCGTCTTCCGACTGAGGCCGAATGGGAATACGCAGCGCGTGGTGGACACAAAAGTAAGCACTATAAATACAGTGGCAGCAATCAGGTAAGTGAGGTGGCTTGGTATGTTGGGAATTCCTCTGGCGGACAATATGGAGAAGCTGGAACTACCCGTCCGGTAGGTCTGAAAAAAAGCAATGAATTGGGATTGTATGATATGAGTGGCAATGTTTGGGAGTGGTGCGGTGATTTGTACACTAAAGAATACAAGCAAGGTGGTAAGTCTATCCATCCGGGATGGCCTTTTGAGGGTACTTATCTTTTTTTCCGCCGAATATTGCGAGGTGGAAGTTGGGGAGGAACAGCAGAGGGGTGTCGGGTGTCGTACATTGATTACGACATTGAGAATTATAGTGACGAGTATGGAGGTTTTCGCCTTGTGATGGAGCCGGAATCGATTAAATAATGTAATTAATGATGATAAGTGATATTTTACTACTTTCAGAGTAATGAATAGAAATGGTATGAGATATATGTGGAAATTCTTTTTATTATTGATGTTGGTTGTAACTTCGTGTTCCGAAAAGCAGATTGATGGCAATGTAATTAATGTTGCGGAAGCAATGAGTAGATTGTCAGAAGGACAATCTGTACAAAATTTGTTTTCCAGCATAAGTTATATTCCTTTGGAGACCTGTCTCTTATACACATCTGACGCTGCCGACGAATAGAGAGGT
>ERZ1504199.1039-NODE-1039-length-8627-cov-3.764466_pt1 | contig 8627 bp, 7 predicted proteins | sample MGYA00574889_ERZ1504199 | MGnify/ENA primary metagenome ERZ1504199 (study PRJEB39906, sample SAMEA3182081) | gut metagenome | biome: human; feature: gut; material: Stool; isolation source: human stools | place: Canada | collected 2012-12-04 ...
ACGAGATCTAGTACGGTCTCGTGGGCTCGGAGATGTGTATAAGAGACAGGTCGAGGATAGCGTCGATGATACCGCGGGTATCCTTGATCGAGATACGCTTGCCGGTACCGTTCCAGCCGGTGTTCACGAGGTATGCCTTTGCACCGCTCTTCTCCATGCGCTTAACCAGCTCTTCGGCATACTTGGTCGGGTGGAGTTCGAGGAACGCCTGTCCGAAGCAAGCCGAGAAGGTCGGCGTAGGCTCGGTGATACCGCGCTCGGTACCTGCGAGTTTTGCGGTGAAGCCCGAAAGGAAGTAGTACTTCGTCTGCTCGGGAGTCAGAATCGATACCGGGGGCAGTACGCCGAATGCGTCAGCCGAGAGGAAGATCACGTTCTTGGCAGCCGGAGCGGTCGAAACGGGCTTAACGATGTTGTTGATGTGGTAGATCGGGTAAGATACACGGGTGTTCTCTGTTACCGACTTGTCGTCGAAGTCGATCTTGCCCGTAGCCTCGTCAACGGTAACGTTCTCCAGAAGGGCGTCGCGCTTGATGGCGTTGTAGATATCGGGCTCGGACTCCTTGTCGAGCTTGATAACCTTGGCGTAGCAGCCGCCCTCGAAGTTGAAGATACCGTTGTCGTCCCAGCCGTGCTCGTCGTCACCGATGAGTTCACGCTTCGGGTCGGTCGAAAGGGTGGTCTTGCCGGTTCCCGACAGACCGAAGAATATTGCGGTCTCGCCCTTGCTGTTGGTGTTGGCCGAGCAGTGCATCGAAGCGATGCCCTTGAGCGGCAGGTAGTAGTTCATCATCGAGAACATACCCTTCTTCATCTCACCGCCGTACCAGGTGTTGATGATAACCTGCTCGCGCGAAGTGATGTTGAATACTACGGCAGTCTCCGAGTTGAGGCCGAGCTCCTTGTAGTTCTCAACCTTGGCCTTCGAAGCGTTGTATACTACGAAGTCGGGCTCGAAGTCCTTGAGCTCCTCCTCGGTCGGACGTATGAACATGTTCTTTACGAAGTGAGCCTGCCATGCAACCTCCATGATGAAACGTACGGCCATGCGGGTGTCCTTGTTTGCACCGCAGAAACCGTCAACTACGAACAGACGCTTGTTCGAGAGCTCCTTCTGGGCAATCTCCTTAACGGCAGCCCATGTCTTCTCCGATACGGGCTTGTTGTCGTTCTTGTACTCTTCGGAAGTCCACCAGATGGTATCCTTCGAGTTCTCGTCCATGACGATGAACTTGTCCTTGGGCGAACGGCCGGTGTATACGCCGGTCATTACGTTAACGGCGCCGAGCTCCGTTACGACACCCTTCTCATAGCCCGTAAGGCCCTCTTTCGTCTCCTCTTCGAACAGCTGCTCGTAAGAAGGATTGTACACCACCTCGGTCGTTCCCGTGATGCCGTACTTTGTTAAATCGATCTTTGACATAATAAAAATATGTTTTTAATTAACCTCTGCCTTCATTTGTCGGCCGGCTGCATTTTCCGCGCCAACCGGTGAAATCTCCCTTTCACTTTTTCACGCCACAAAGATATGTCTTTATTTTGGTTTGTGAAAAGAATAACAATAAATTTTAATAAATTTTACTATCGTTTTTTTCCGTTTTTGCGTCGTAGCTGGATATTCAACGGCGGGAGCCTGTTTTTATTGTGTGCCGCAAGTGGCGTGGCCGACTGTCGAACGATGGCTGTTTTACAGCTGCACGACGGCGATAAAACAGGTTTTGTACCCTTCGCGACGCATAAAAATTTGACTATGCGCTCGGTTTGCACTATCTTTGCGGACGGAATATAATACTTTTCTTTATGAAGACCGATTTTCTGGTTATCGGCTCCGGCGCTGCAGGTCTGAGTTTTGCCCTCAGGGCCGCCCGTTACGGCCACGTCACCCTCGTTACGAAGGGAGAGCTGGTCGAGTGCAACACAAACTATGCACAGGGAGGAATCTGTTCGGTAACCTATCCGCCCGATACGTTCGAGAAGCATATCGAGGATACGCTCGTTTGCGGGGCCGGCAAGTGCGACCGCAAGGCCGTGGAGCTTGTGGTGCGGCGTGCGCCCGAGGCGGCGCGTGACCTGATCGAGTGGGGCGTCAATTTCGACAAGACGCCCGACGGCCGTTTCGACCTTCACCGCGAGGGCGGACACTCGGAACACCGCATACTCCATCACAACGACCTGACCGGTGCCGAGATCGAGCGTGCGCTTATCGAGCGCGTTCGCAGCGATGCCAACATTACGGTCCTCGAACACCACTTCGCCATAGACCTGCTCACGCAGCACCATCTCGGCGAGATCGTCACCCGCCACACGCGCGGGCTGGCTTGTTTCGGCGCCTATGTGCTCAATACCGACACCAACGACATCATAACGATCCTGGCAAAGTTCACGGTGGTTGCGGCCGGCGGTTGCGGAAACATATACAACACTACGACCAACCCCATAGTGGCTACGGGCGACGGTATCGCCATGTGTCACCGTGCCAAGGCCTTCACCCGCAACATGCAGTTCATTCAGTTCCACCCCACGTCGCTCTATCACCCGGGCGAGCGTCCGTCGTTCCTCATAACCGAGGCCATGCGCGGATACGGCGGCATACTGCGTCTGCAGAACGGGCAGGAGTTCATGGACAAGTACCACCCGATGCGTTCGCTGGCCCCGCGCGACATCGTGGCACGTTCGATCGACCACGAACTGAAGATCCGCGGTGAGGAGTTCGTCTATCTCGACGTTACGCACATGCCTGCCGAGGAGACCCGCCACCACTTCCCCAACATATACGAGAAGTGCAAGTCTATCGGCATCGACATCACGCGCGACATGATTCCGGTATGCCCTGCGGCCCACTACTGCTGCGGCGGCGTTACGGTGGATTACAACGGCGAGAGCTCGGTAAAGCGTCTCTACGTTTTGGGCGAGAGTTCCTGCACGGGGCTTCACGGTGCGAACCGCCTGGCGTCGAATTCGCTTTCGGAGGCGTTCGTCTACTCCGACCTGGCCGTGCGCCACGCATCGCAGTTCCTCGACAAGGTCGACTTCCAGGAGGGCATTCCCGACTGGGATTTCGAAGGTACGGCAGCCGCCGAGGAGATGGTCCTTGTCATGCAGGAGCGCAAGGAGTTGCAGAGCATCATGTCGAACTATGTCGGCATCGTCCGTTCGAACCTGCGTCTCGACCGCGCATTCAAGCGCCTGGCCGTGATATGGCAGGAGACCGAGGAACTCTACAACCGTACCAAGCCGTGCCGCGAGCTGTGCGAGCTGCGCAACATGATCACGGTGGCATACCTTACCATCAAGCAGGCCCGCGAATGCAAGGAGTCGGTAGGCCTGCACTATACGATAGATTATCCGCCAGTTAACAAATAAAGATAGATGACCATCAAGGAAGAGATTGCACGCAGGCGAACGTTCGCCATCATTTCACACCCTGACGCCGGTAAGACCACGCTGACCGAGAAGCTGCTGCTTTTCGGAGGCGCGATACATGTGGCCGGCGCCGTCAAGAGCAACAAGATACGCAAGAGCGCCACGTCGGACTTCATGGAGATCGAGCGTCAGCGCGGTATTTCGGTGGCCACCTCGGTCATGGGATTCGATTACGAAGGTGTCAAGATCAATATTCTCGACACTCCGGGTCACGAGGATTTCGCCGAGGATACCTACCGCACGCTTACGGCCGTGGATTCGGTCATCATCGTGATCGACGGCGCGAAGGGTGTCGAGACGCAGACGCGCAAACTGATGAATGTCTGCCGTATGCGCCGCACACCGGTGATGGTCTTCATCAACAAGCTCGACCGCCCGTGCAAGGATCCGTTCGACCTGCTCGACGAGGTCGAGCGCGAGTTGCAGATAAAGGTGCGCCCGCTGGCCTTCCCCATATCGAGCGGCACGACATTCAAGGGCGTATACAACCTCTATGAGCATAATCTTTCGCTCTTTACGAGCGACGAGCGACAGGTGGCCACGGCCTCGACGGTCGAGATCGACGATATAGCCTCGCCCGAACTCGACGCGCATGTCGGAGAGCGGTATGCCGCCCAACTCCGTAACGATGTGGAGCTGGTCGAGGGCGTGTACGATCCGTTCGACCGCGACGCATATCTGCGCGGTGAGGTCGCACCGGTGTTCTTCGGCTCGGCGGTCAACAATTTCGGCGTGCGCGAGCTGCTGGAGTGCTTCATACGCATAGCCCCGTCGCCGCGTCCGTCGGCAACGGAGACGCGCCAGGTCGAGCCCGACGAGCAGAAGATGACGGGCTTCATATTCAAGATACACGCCAACATGGACCCCAACCACCGCGACCGCATAGCCTTCATGAAGATATGTTCGGGCGTTTTCGAGCGCAACAGGAACTATCTGCACGTGCGCAGCGGCAAGCAGTTGAAGTTCTCGTCGCCCACGGCATTCATGGCCGAGAAGAAGTCGGTGATAGATTTCGCCTATCCGGGCGACATTGTCGGCCTGCACGATACGGGAACGTTCAAGATAGGCGATACATTTACCGAGGGTGAAAAGCTCAAGTTTACGGGCATACCGTCGTTCTCGCCCGAACTGTTCAGATATATCGAAAATGCCGACCCGATGAAGTTCAAGCAGCTGGCGAAGGGTGTAGACCAGCTTATGGACGAGGGTGTAGCCCAGCTCTTCACGTCGTGTCTCAACGGCCGACGCATCATAGGTACGGTCGGGGCCCTGCAGTTCGAGGTAATCGAATACCGTCTCGAACACGAGTACGGCGCCAAGTGCCGCTGGGAGCCCATCTCGATATACAAGGCCTGCTGGATCGAAAGCGACAATGCCGAGCAGCTTGCCGATTTCAAGAAACGCAAGCACACGAACATGGCTGTCGACAAGCACGGCCGCGACGTCTTCCTGGCCGATACGAGCTATGCCCTTGCGCTGGCGCAGGAGAACTTCAAGGATATACGTTTCCGCTTCACGTCGGAATTTTAGTTCGGCCCACGGAAAAAGAGCGGCGGCAATCGTTGTGGTTGCCGCCGTTTCTCTATTTGATCACCAGCTTGTTGACTATCGGCACGCGCGAGCGGTTGTTCAGCGCGATGCGCAGCGCCTCGCGCTGGAGCATCAGCTCGGAGCGCACTACGCTCGACACCACGTGTACGTAGAGGGTGCCGTGCTGGAGCCTTATCTGCGAGGTCATGTCGGCCACGCGGTTGCCGACCACTTCACGCCATGTGTCGGGCAGGTAACCCTCTGCTATTTTGGCTGCTATGTCGGGACTTCGGAAGAGTTCGTCGAAGATGTCGCCGACTGGTTTCGGATCGGTGCGTCTCATGGTTCGATTCCTCCGTTTTCGACCCTGAAAAGGGTATAGCTGCAGTCCGCCTTGTCCAGAAGCGACCGCAGGCGCTGTTCATTGCAGTCGGTTATCACGATCTGCCCGAATCCGTCGCCGGCAACCAGGCGTATGAGCTGTTCCACGCGCTGTTCGTCGAGCTTGTCGCACACGTCGTCCAGCAGCAGGACGGGACGTTCGTGCCTGCGTTCGGCGATGATGGTGTATTGTGCGAGTTTCAGCGCTATGAGGAACGACTTCTGTTGTCCCTGCGAGCCGTATTTGCGCAGCGGCATGCCGCCTATGGTGAATACGATGTCGTCGCGGTGCACGCCAGTGGTGGTGAACTGGTTGATTATGTCGCGCTGCCGGTATTCGGCGAGCAGCTCCGACAGCGGCCGTTCGTTGAGCTCCGACCTGTAACGCAGGTTCACCGTCTCGCGGTCGAGCGATAGGCGTGCGTAATATTCGGCCACGATGGGCTGCAGCTCGTCGATGACTGCCGTGCGGCGCGCGTGGATCTTCGAACCGTGCGCGGCCAGCTGCGCGTCGTAGACTTCGAGCATCGACTCGTCGCTCGATACCTTGAGAAACCGGTTGCGCTCGGCCAGTACGGCATTGTAACGCATCAGCGCGTCGAGGTATTCGCGGTCTATCTGCGAGATGAACCCGTTGATGTAGCGCCGGCGCTCGTCGGCGGCATCGCTTATGAGCATGGTGTCGGACGGCGCCACGATCACGACGGGAATCAGTCCCACGTGGTCGGCAAGACGTTCGTAGACCTTGCCGTTGCGTTTGAGGACCTTGCCGTTGCCGCGTGCGAAGGTGCAGACGATATGCTCGTGCCGACCCTCAGAGGTGACATATTCTCCGTCGAGCGTGAAGAAACTCTCGCCCGTGCGCACGCATTGGCCGTCGGTCATGCCGAAGGCCGATTTCCCCATCGACAGGTAGTGGAAGGCGTCGATGAAGTTGGTCTTTCCGGCACCGTTGTCGCCCACAAAGCAGTTGATGCCCTCGCAGGGCGCAATCTCCTGCTGGGCTATGTTCTTGAAGTTTATGAGCGACAGTTTGTCGAGATACATGGTTGCTGATGCTTCAAATGTGTTTCGGGGAGTATCGCGGCCCGCACTCCGGCATGCCTTGTGCAGCCGCCGTTACCCCTTTGTGAGTACAAAGATACGAATTTCCGGCCAACCGGATTGCCTTTGGAAAAAAAAGAACCTGCTATTGTGTATATTGAGTAAAAAATTGTACTTTTGCAATTCGGAATATTGCAATTAATTATAAAGAGATACAAGTTTTATGGCAAAAAATGAAGTTACGCCGCAGGAAGCCGCTATCGGCGAGGCAATAACCAAGACCGAATCGTTTTTCGAAAACAACAACAAGGGTGTCATCTGGGCGCTTGTAGCTATTTTCGTGTTGGCGGGAGCCATTTTCGGATACCGCAAGCTGGTGGCCGAGCCGCGCGTGGAGAAAGCCTCCGCAATGATCGCCGAGGCCCAGTACCGCTTCGAGCAGGCCAATCCCGACTATGAACTCGCTCTCAACGGTGACGAAAACGGAGCAGGTTTCCTCGAAATCATCGAGACCTACGGTTCGACGCCTGCAGGCAACCTGGCAAAGCACTATGCCGGCGTATGCTACCTGCACCTCGGCGACCTTGATGCCGCAGCCGATTATCTGGCCAAGTATTCGCCCGTGAAAGGCCTTCCCGGTCAGATCGTCAATGCGCAGAATCTCGGTCTGCAGGGTGATATCGCTGTCGAGCAGGACGATCTTGCAAAGGCCGTTAAGTTCTACGACAAGGCCGTGAAGGCATCGGACAACATCTACACCGCTCCGCTCTATCTGCGCAAGGCCGGTCTGGCTCTCCGCGCCCAGGGCAAGGAGAAGGAAGCCGTAGCAGCCTTCGAGAAGATTCTGGCACTCTATCCTTCGTCGATCGAGGCTCGCGAGGCCGAGAAACTCATTGGTTCCGAAAACCGATAGACAGTCGTGATGGACAAGCGCCGCAGACCGACTCCAGTCGACTTCGATGACATATCCGTGACGGACAAGATGTTCGGCATATTGTCGGCAGGCAGCGATGACAACGACATAGAGATAGTATCGACGGTCGTGGGCAATCTCATGGCCGAAGGATGTCTTGAGCAGAACCTGCGCATACGCAACGTGCCGAGTGTGGCCGATATTCCGTTGGGAGTGCAGTTCTTCGCGGAATATACCGATGTCGACGCGGTAATAGTGATAGCTTTTGGCAACAACTCCCTGCCGGAGTATATCCTCGATGCCGTGATGAAACTGCAGTTGCATTGGAACATGCCTGTAGTATTCGGCCTGAACATGACCGACTATTGGAAGGTGCACAGACAGGCCATCGAGATGGTGTTGCTCCAGTATGAGATGGAGGCAGAATCGGCCGATTCCGAGAATCCCGACCGCCGGTCGATAAACTGATCGCCGCTTCGGGGCGTATGAGACGGCAGCCTTATATTAGTGCTGTCTGGAAAATAAAAAGAGAGAGGTTTGAACCTCTCTCTTTTTTGTTGGGTGTTGTTCCGCGTCAGACCTGTTCGGCCATGAGACGAGGGGTAAGCACCTTGAGCATGTCTTCGGTCATGCGCGAAAGGTCCCATTGCGGAGCCCATCCCCACTCTTCGCGGGCACATGTATCGTCGAGCGAATCGGGCCAGCTGCGGGCAATCTCCTCCTTGACGGGGTCTATGTCGTAATCCATGACGAAGTCGGGGATATGGCGCTTGATCTCGGCCGCAATGATCTCCGGCGTGAAACTCATCGAGGCGATGTTGAAACTGTTGCGGTGTACGAGCTTTGTCGGATCGGCTTCCATCAGTTCGACGCAGGCGCGCAGTACGTCCGGCATGTAGATCATGTCCATGTATACGTCCTTGGGAACGGCGCATGTATAACGGTGCGTCTTGATTGCCTCGTAGTAGATCTCGACGGCATAGTCGGTCGTTCCGCCACCCGGGTGTGTAAGGTTGGATATGATGCCCGGAAAACGTATCGAACGTGTATCCATACCGTATTTGTGTGCATAGTAGTTTCCGAGCATCTCGCCAGTAACCTTGCAGATACCGTAGATTGTCGTCGGCTGCATGATCGTGTCCTGCGGGGTTTTGACCTTCGGGGAGTTGGGGCCGAACGCACCGATCGAACTCGGGGTGAAGACCGCACAGTGATGTTGGCGGGCCACTTCGAGGGAGTTCATCAAGGCTCCGATGTTGATATTCCATGCCATCTGCGGGTTGCGCTCGCCGACAGCCGACAGCCTGTCTCTTATACACATCTGACGCTGCCGACG
>ERZ1504199.1066-NODE-1066-length-8313-cov-3.493703_pt1 | contig 8313 bp, 8 predicted proteins | sample MGYA00574889_ERZ1504199 | MGnify/ENA primary metagenome ERZ1504199 (study PRJEB39906, sample SAMEA3182081) | gut metagenome | biome: human; feature: gut; material: Stool; isolation source: human stools | place: Canada | collected 2012-12-04 ...
ACGAGATCTAGTACGGTCTCGTGGGCTCGGAGATGTGTATAAGAGACAGGACCTCGATCGGCTGCCGCATACGCGGTATCAAGGACGGCAAGGAGCGTACATACTATATCTACAACAACTGTGATCACGAAAAGGCATACGCCGAGACCGGTACGCAGGCCGTAAGTTTCACTACGGGTGTTCCGGCTGCCCTCGGTGCTTCGATGTGGGCCAAGGGACTCTGGCGCGGTGCCGGTGTCTTCAATGTCGAGGAGTTCGATCCCGATCCGTTCCTGGCCGAGCTCGGCGAGCAGGGACTGCCCTGGGTCGAGAAGTTCGATGTCGATCTTGAAGTGTGATTAAGGTATGCGATAAATTTAATTTATAAAGTCAGAAAAACTGGAGATTTAAATAATCTTCAGTTTTTCTTTTATGTAGTAGAGATTGAAGAAGTAGATTTATTATTTGTTGTTTGACTATTTGTTGTTTGACTTATTGTCTGGCATGGCCGCAAATAACATTGCAAATAGCAGCCCTATTGTGAGCGTAATGAATGGAGGAGCGCCGATTTTTCCTGCAAATATGAATTTTAGTGAATTCATTTCTTGAATGAATAATAATACTGATACGAGGATAGTTAAGGCAATTGTGGCAATAATGAATATTTTTTTCATAGTATAATATAAGCCTTGTGTATCCCCTCACTTGACTATTTTTAATTAAATAACAAATAAGAAGCGTGGGATAAAGTTCCGTTTATCTTACAAGAGGCATCGCCAAACACCTATCAGAGAAATAAACAGTCTTTCCCACGCTTGGCAATATACCGAACTTGATATATGCAAGCATGAACGTTCTGACTGCCATATCCTTCTCTGATTAAAAATTGGCGATTTTTCTTGTAAAGGATAAAGCGAAAACGCTTCAAATATTTTCAATAGTACTCTCGTACTTCGTTGGCAAAGATAGTGAAAAATGTTAAGTAAGAGTATATGATGCTGTATTTTCGTAGGTATAAATACCTAATATTCATGTGAGGCACACAGTAGAAGATAATTTGTGTTATCTTTGTGTGCTCAATTCGGATATGATGGTGGATTTTGACAAAGTACCTTCTCCATGTTTCGTCCTCGATGAGGATTTGCTGCAGCGGAATCTCGAAACCATTGATTACGTGCGCCGTGAGAGCGGTGCCGAGATCATCGTGGCATTGAAGGCCTGCGCCATGTGGAGCATATTCCCGACGCTGGCCCGCCATTCCGACGGGGCTACGGCGAGTTCGCTTGCCGAAGCGCGTCTGGTGTTCGAGGAGTATGGCCAGCTGGCCCATACGTATGCTCCCGTCTATACGGAACGGGAAATAGACGAAATCCTGCGGTACAGCAGCCACATTACATTCAATTCGCTCGCACAGTTCGAACGTTTCGGCCAAAGGGCATTGCTTCGCGGCATATCGTGCGGGCTGCGTATAAACCCCGAGTATTCGCCTGTCGAAACCGATCTTTACAATCCGTGTGTCAAGGGGTCTCGTCTTGGTGTTACACGTGCCGAGTTGGGCGAACTGCCGGACGGAATCGACGGATTGCATTTCCATGTATTGTGCGAGTCGCGTCCCGAACACCTGCGCAAGGCCCTTGAGGCCGTTGAGGAGCATTTCGGCGATCTGCTCGACCGCGTGAAGTGGCTCAACTGCGGCGGCGGCCATCTTATGACACATGCAGAGTACGATTGCGACGAACTCATAAGGGTCATACGCGATTTCCGCTCGCGGCACCCGCACCTGCGTATCATACTCGAACCTGGAAGCGCCTTTACGTGGCGTACGGGTTATCTTGTCTCGACGGTCGAGGACATTGTGCGCAATGGCGGTGTCAATACTGCCATGCTCAACGTGTCGTTCGCCTGTCATATGCCGGATTGCCTGGAGATGCCGTATAAACCGGCCATCATCGGGGCGCATGAACCTGCAGAAGGTGAAAAGCGCTGGCGCATGGGCGGCAACAGCTGCCTTGCCGGTGATTATTATGGTGATTGGGCCTTCGACCGAGAGCCGCGTGTCGGCGACCGCATCGTATTCGAGGACATGATACACTATACGATGGTCAAGACCACGATGTTCAACGGCGTGTCGCACCCGGCCATAGCCATTGCCACACACGGGGGAGATGTGAACATAATCAAAGAATTCGGCTACGAGGACTTCAAGTCGCGTATGTCGTGAACCCAAATACATTACGATGAAAGAATTTAAGCCTACTGACTACACGCTTGAATGCGTCGCAACGGGACGCGAGTTTGCCGACGAAGGTTGGACGCTCAGTGACCGTGAATGTAAAAAACCGTCGCTCGTAAGAACGAAATATGCCGTCAAGCAAATCAACGTGAAGCCCGATTCGTTCGGACTATACAAGTTCTGCGACTGGCTGCCCGTAAAGCGCATGTTGAAAGGTTCGTCCGCTCCAGTTACATACAAGAGCAAGAACCTGGCCGCGCATCTTGGGCTGAAAAACCTTTACATTACGTTCAACGGTTACAATCCTGCCATAGGGGCCAACATGACGACGTGCTCGTTCAAGGAGACCGAGGCTTACAGCGTGTGCGCCCGAGCCGATGAGAACTGCGACAAGGTGCTCGTCGTTGCGTCGGCAGGAAATACCGCCCGCGCATTTGCCAAGGTTTGTTCGGACAACAATATCAAGTTGCTGTTGTCGGTGCCGGCTGACAATCTCGACGCCCTGTGGTTCGAAAAACCGCTTAATCCGTGTGTGAAACTCATATCATGTGAGAAGGGCGGCGACTATTTCGATGCCATTCATTTGAGCGACCTCGCCCTGCGTTCTCCCATGTTCTATGCGGAAGGCGGAGCGAAGAACGTGGCCCGTCGTGACGGTATGGCCACAACGGTACTTTCGGCCGTTACGACCATCGGCCGTATTCCCGACTACTATTTCCAGGCGGTCGGAAGCGGTACGGGTGCCATTGCGGCATGGGAAGCGAACATGCGACTTATAGAAGACGGACGTTTCGGCAGCAACACGATGAAGCTCATGGTGTCGCAGAACGCCCCGTTTGTACCGATGTACGACGCATGGCGTGCCGATTCGCGAGAAATGCTTCCATATGACGAGAACAAGGCCCGCCGTGATGTTGAGATCATCGATGCCAAGGTTCTGTCGAACCGCAAGCCTCCCTATGGAATATGCGGTGGATTGTACGATGCCCTGAAGGCTACGGGCGGCGATGTCCTTGTGGCTACGAACGCTCAGGCCCGCAAGGCCAAACAACTCTTCCATGAACTTGAGGGCATAGACATATATTCTGCTGCCGGCGTAGCCACTGCATCGCTTGTTAAGGCTGTAGCTGACGGCCGCATCGATCCCGAAGCGACGGTTATGCTCAATATCACCGGAGCCGGCGAGGAACTGTTCAAGCGCGACAAGGAGTTGTGGTATCTCAAACCGAGCCATGTATTCTCGCTTACGCCTGATGCCGACGATGTTGTCGTCAAGGTTGAGGCGTTGTTCGCATAAGCAATAAAATCAAAAAGTTACAGATCATGTTGTATCCGTTGAAATTCAAACCGAGGCTGAAGGAGCGTATCTGGGGCGGTAATGCCCTCCTTACAAAAAAAGGTGCGCAGGTAGGGCATGTAGACAAGACGAAACGTTACGGTGAAAGCTGGGACATATCGTGTGTAAAGGGAGATATCTCGGTGGCAGCCAACGGCATGCTCAAGGGCAACAATCTTCAGGAACTGATTGAGGTATATATGGGCGATCTCGTAGGCGACCGTATATTCGAAAAGTTCGGTCTGGAGTTCCCGTTGCTGATAAAGACTCTCGACTGCAATGACGTGCTGTCGGTGCAGGTACACCCTGATGATGCGCTTGCGGCCGAACGCCATAACTCATATGGCAAGACCGAAATGTGGTATGTGACGTCATGTACCCCCGACGCATTCATATACATAGGCTTCTCGAAGGCCGACATTACGCGCGAAGAGTATCTCGACGCCGTATCGGGCGGTTATCTGCCCGAACTGCTCAACCGTGTTCCGGTGAAACCGGGCGATGCCTTCTTCATACCTGCAGGCATGGTCCATGCATTGGGCAAGGGTGTCGAGGTCGTGGAGATACAGCAGACTTCGGACGTTACGTACCGTATTTACGACTGGGACCGTGTCGGTGCCGACGGCAAGCCGCGCGAACTTCATACGGCACTGGCGGTAGATGCCATCGATTTCGAACGCAGGCCCGAAGAGTGCATCAAGAAATGCAAGCCCGAAACAAACAAGTCGGTAGAGATCGTAAAGTGCCGTTATTTTACGACCAACCTCCTCGATGTGGACGGTGATGTCGACAAGGATTATGCGCCGCTTGACTCGTTTGTCATTTACATGTGTGTCGGCGGTGAGGTCGAACTCGAAACCGAGGGCGGCAAGGAGCATATGTCCGACGGCGATGTGGTGCTGATCCCGGCCGAGATCAACGATGTATGCATATCAGGAAAGGCACGCCTGCTTGAAATATATGTCGGTTAGGCGTTCATGTTACGATAATGATAAAACAGCCTGTGCAGAAATCGACACGGGCTGTTTGTTTTTATTCACTGTTTTATTAACCAATTAAATCCAAACAAGATGAAAGAGATTTCAACTGTGAAGCCGGTCCCGTGCTTCAGGCGATGGTCTCGCACACCGTACGGTGCATTTGCGAGCATGCATTGCCAGGTGAAAATCGGGGTGCTCGCGGTTGGGATGTCGATTCTCTTGCTTGCTCACAACGAGGCTCGCGCCGAAGGCAGCGACACGACGTCGGTCTACAAGACTTTGCAGATAGACGATATCAGTGTCGAGGGCAACAAGTCCACGCCAACGCGCAGTGCCATGGTCGTGACACCGATCTTCGAAAGGAGTTCCGAGGCTGTCGCGCCGATTCAGACCATCGAATCGGCCCTTCGCCTCAGCCCGTCGATAGATGTGCGCGAGCGTGCAGGCAAGGGGATACAGACCGACATCTCGATCCGGGGCGGTTCGTTCGACCAGACAATGGTTTTGTTGAACGGTATCAACTTTACCGATGCCCGTACGGGGCATCAGACCCACTCGTTGCCTGTAGACATTGATTGTGTCTCGGGTATCGAGCTCATCGACGGCGTCTCGGGTGTCGGGGCGTTCGCCGGTGCGATAAACATACGTACGGCACCGTTGCGCCCGACATACCTGCGTCTCGATACCTCGGGCGGAGCCTACGGCTACGCCTATGCCAACCTTTCGGGAGCTGTAACCCACAAGGGGCTTACGGTCATGGCAATGGGCTCGTACAGACGCAGTGACGGGTATATCCACAACACCGATTTCGCCAACTACAATGCCTATGTCAGGGCTACGTACGATTCGGCAAAGGCGGGATTCTTCGATGTCCAGGGTGGGTACCAGCATCGCGGGTTCGGTGCCAACGGATTCTATTCGCTCAGCTATCCCGACCAGTACGAGCAGACACAGACCGCCATTGCGTCGGTACGCTGGGTCAAGGCCTGGGGCCCTTTCACGCTGAATGCTTCGGGCCGTTACCGCAAGAACTTCGACCGTTTTGAACTCATACGCGGCAGTGAAGCCAAAGTGCCGTTCAACCATCACAATACCGATGATGCCGGTGCCGAGGTATGGGGCGACATGCGTTGGGTCGGAGGTACGACTTCGCTCGGCGGAGACTATACCTTCAACCACATATACAGTACGGTTTTGGGAAATCCGCTCGAAACGCCTCATGGAATATATACCATGGGTGAGCAGCGTCATGTGGGTAATGTTTGGCTGAGACACACCAAAAACTGGAAGCGTTTCAATGTGGCGGCTTCGGGAGGCGTGAGCTTTACACCTTACGGGACGTCGGCCTTGTGGAGCGCTTCGGGCGGTTACCGGTCGCTTACCGGATTCCGTGTCGAGGCCGGTGCCACGCAGTCGATGCGCCTGCCTTCATATACGGATCTCTTCTATACGGCTGCCGGCTACGTCTCGAATCCCGATCTGAAACCGGAAAGCGCCATTACATACCGTATTGCCGCGTCATACGATTCGAAACACTGGATTGCGTCGGCACAGGTATATTACCGTGATGCCGACAATATCATCGACTGGGTCAAAACCACGGCCGAGGCCGACTGGGAGTCGCGTCAGATAACACAACTCGGTGTACTCGGGACCGAACTTACAGCCGGATACCGCTCTGACGGTTGGCTGCGCCGCGTTACGCTGTCGTACGGTCACATATACGAAACCAAGGACAGCGGTGGGCTTATCTCGAAGTATGCATTCGACTATATGCGCAACAAATGCGCGTTGAATGTCGAACTCCACTTCCTGCGGTATTTCTCGTTGTCATTGACCGGGTCGTTCTATGACCGTATAGGCAACTATGCCGATGCCGACGGCGAGGTGCACGGTTACAAGCCCTATTTCCTGCTCGACGGGCGTCTGGCTTTCGACTGGAAGATATTGAGGCTGTATCTCGATGCCACAAACATTACCGATACGCGCTACTTCGATTACGGAGGATTGCGCATGCCCGGTACATGGCTATCGGCCGGAGTGGTCATCACGATATGATTCGGCGGGGGAGGAGCAATCCTCCCCCGTTTTTTTGTAACTTTGCCGCAAAACTGAACACTTTATGGAAGCAGAAATAATGGATCTTGCGCTGAGAAATGCCGCCAGGGCGCGTGAAATAATCGAAGAACTCGATATTGTCGGGGCGTGGCGCAGCATCGGGGCCGAAGCCAACCTTGTCGGTTCGTTGCGCATGGGGCTGATGATGAAACACCGCGACATCGATTTTCACGTATATTCGTCTCCGCTGGCCGTCGCCGACAGTTTCGTTGCCGTGGCGCGTATTGCCGCAAATCCGCATGTCATGGAGGTTACGTTCCGTAATCTTGCCGATACCGACGAACATTGCTTCGAATGGCATGCCTCCTATCGCGGCGAAGACGGTGAACTTTGGCAGTTGGATATGATACATATCCTGCGCGGGTCGTTCTACGACGGCTATTTTGAGCGTATGGCCGACCGTATTTCGGCCGTTATGACAGACGAGATGCGCGAGGCTGTACTGCGGCTCAAATATCAGACTCCCGACGACGAAAAGATCATGGGAGTGGAGTATTACCGGGCCGTTGTCGAAGGCGGTGTGCGTGATATGGATTCACTGCGCAGGTGGCTTGCCGCCAACCCGTCGCAGGGCGTTGTCGAATGGATACCTTAAACAGATAGTTATGATACGTTTGAATGTTTTTATCCGTGTCGGTGCGGATCACCGTGCGGAAGTTCTGAAAATCGCGGAGGAGTTGGTTGCGGCATCGTTGAAAGACGAAGGCTGCGTGGCTTACGACGTGTTTGCAAGTGCTACGCGACCCGATGTTCTGATGATATGCGAGACATGGAGTGACGCCGGGGCACTCGACAAACACAGCGCATCGGACCATTTCAAGACTCTTGTCCCGCAGATTGAAAAGCTTGCCCAGATGAAACTCGAGCGTTTCGAGTTCTGACATCTGCATTACCATGCCTGAAAAAAACAGGGGCCGCATCATGGCGGCCCCTGTTTTTTTCTCCCCTGAAACAATTATTTGATGTTGGGGTTGAGCTTGTTCCACTCCGATACGGGAGGAAGAACGCCCATGGCGATAACCTCGTCGCGCAGAGCGCAGAGGTGCTCGTAGCTCTTTTCGAGGGCTGCCTCCTCTTCGGGGGTACCCTTTACGTCCTTCAGGTGGCAGCCGTCAGCCGTGATGGAGGTCTCCCAAGCCATCATGATGTGGTCGAACTTGTCGTTCGATACATACGTGCCGGCCGGCCAGCGGAACTGCTTGCCGCCCATTGCAGCTGCAATCATTTCGATCGAAACGTATGCAGGGCTCTGGAACGACGAACGGCCGCGCAGGTTGATGATGTTGGCGCCGCCTTTGGTAACCTTGGTCTGGATCTCGGCCCACTGCTCCTTGCTCAGAGCCGGAGTGCCGATGATGTCGGTCAGCGGTTTGCCGTCAACCTTGGCAGTCGATGCGTAAACGGCCATCTGTTCGCCGTGGCCGCCGTATGTGCGGCAGTTCTCCACCTTGTCGGGTGCAATGGCGAAGAATTTGGCCAGCTCGCTGCGCAGACGGGTCGAGTCGAGGGCTGCAAGGGTAGTAACCTGCGACGGTTTCAGACCCGAGTAGAGCAGGGTGATAAGACCCGTAATGTCGGCGGGGTTGAAGATGATAACCACGTGCTTAACATCGGGGCCTGTCTCTTATACACATCTCCGAGCCCACGAGACCGTACTAGATCTCGTA